>Ga0065711_1029143_pt1:0-12500 | contig 37420 bp, 21 predicted proteins | sample Hoacrofraction12_FD_59098 | JGI IMG/M metagenome (GOLD analysis project Ga0065711, IMG submission 59098) | Hoatzin crop microbial communities from Cojedes, Venezuela - Epithelial fraction 12 v2 (version 2) | ecosystem: Host-associated > Birds > Digestive system > Esophagus > Crop...
GAACAAACACCTACCCTTGTACTGACTTTGTATTTTTTAAATCTACAATACTCAAGTGCTAGCATCATGCAGATGTTAGTGACCGAACTTTGCCCTAACTGAAATTTGGAGGTATTAAAGCAGACATTAACAATAAAACAATGGCAGGTTCAGAGCAGTCATTCATCTAACCTCAGCTGTAATTAAGTTCCTGCTAGGAATGGCTCAATCCACACCCTTGAGCCTCTGGGTTCAGCCACCACCTCCCCGTTATCTCCGGATTAGGTGGCGAACCTCCTGCCTCCGTGACTCAGCAAAAACCCCAAACCCCAGTCCCTGGACGGTTCGAAGTCTGCTAAAAGGCTGCGGACTTTCAGGCAAATTCTGCCAGCTTGTCACAGGGTGGGATTATTTCATTTCACAGCCTGTAATACAATTTCATGTACTGCTATCGAGTGTGGCAATAACTAACTGGAACATTTTGTTTATCTGATTTTCTGAGGCTGCAGATTCATCACTAGTTTTTATTTCATTTTTCTTAAGTGTTTCGTAATTTATTTTTTCTAAAATACAAGATACTACTGAAATTCATTTTTCTACTGTTGCTAGACATACATTACTGCTGATTACCAGGCAAGATACATAATGCAGCCTATAAATAATAATCTCCTCTGGTGAAAGGATATCAGAAATAAAATCTTTCCTATTTCAGATTCTTTGACTCTCTATTTTTTTCTAAATCAGCTCATTCTTCAAGCATTGTTTTTACAGCTTGTTCTACAAGTGTGCAAAGAGAAAAAAAACACACCAAAAACCAAACAGTTTAACAAATGAATTTTCTGAAAACATCTGGTCTCCCTCCTTTGTCACAGTGCCACAGAAAATATTTCATCTAGCAAATTGCAGGTGATTTTTAAACACACAGGAGTAACGAAAATATTAAGGAAGGTTTACTCCCATCTAAGAAACGTTTTATGATGCAAAAATGAATTGAAAAATGCACATGTAGAGCATTAAAATAAGAGAGAACAATCATAATCTTTGTGGGGAAAAAGAATGCTAGAGGAATGTTTCATTTCACATTATTCATCCAAAAGACCAAACTTTTCTTCCTTTTGCTGCTCACAGTTTACAGGATGCTTCCTTGCTTGCTGGGTTCTGAGCCTACACTTTTACACAGAACAGGGTCTATTATGATTTTAATGCCATACAATATAACAACAGATGTGCACATTTGAATCAGATATAAGCAAGAAAAGCAGAAACAGGCTATTTAAGTATGCAATTGAATTCTGGAGGGTTTATTTTTTTTTATATGCTGTGCACTGCTCACAGCAGAGATCATGATTTAACTCACGGATCGGTAGAGTCATATTTTATAACCAGTGTAAGCACCTGGGCTTTTTGGGGGTCTGTGAGCTGATTCCAACAGTAGCACAAGCCGAGCCGCACTCGGGAAGCGGGCTCCCTAACTTCTCTAAAACATGAAGCCTATCCAGTTTCCCACATGACATATTCTTTTCTCCCACTGGGACATAATAGAAACTAATCTCCAACATCTAAACATTCAGAGTCGAGTCCTTTTGTTAAGTCTTTTTATTCATTTCATTCGGTGCCGGTACAGCGCTGAGCCCACGTGTATTTACATACACGAAGAACCCCGCTGCTCCGAACTCTCCGCTCAGAAGACAGGGCAATTAATCATCCCCAAATCCTCCCGCCGCGCGCACGGCGGCTCCGACAGCAAGCATAACCAATCAGCCAGGGCAGGTGGGACACGGACCGGCAGGAAAGCCTTGCACCCTGACCCGGCACCGGTGTGCTCTCTTCCTTTCCCCCTCTCGTTGCTGAGTAAGAATAACACCATTAACAGTGTCCTTGTAATCAGCTAGAGGTGTTAAAGTCGGGAACGGACAGGTATTGCATTTGTGATTTTGGGAGGTCGTGGTTTCTCTCGCTCTGTCGTTGTTTCTGAGATAGGAATATGGGACACAGCTGAAATACAGCCCGTAATGTAGAAAAACTGGGTGATTTTGTGCTACAGTTTTCCATTTGTGAATTGAATTTGCCTCGGAGGTCCCACGCTGCCTTTTGTAAAGCAAAACCATCTGAGAGCCGGTGAGATGTTTTGGTGACAAAATTATTACCAGGGAATAAGCTGGTTAATTGGACCTACCAGCTAAAACTGTGAGATCCATGGGACTGTGACGGCTACGCCGAGAGCCTTTATCCAAGGACTTTTCCTCCTGCCATAGGCAGTACATATTAAAACACTCATTGCTTCTGTTCTCCTGCTTTTCTTGCCCCTGCTGAATATTTGCCTCCTTACCTATCTTCCTTGCTGTATTTTCATATTTTTATCATCCATTTTTCTCAGTCTTTGGATTTATATTCCTGTCTTACCTAAACGCTACCAGTATCTTTAAGTGTCTGTCTGTCCATTAAGCCCACATATGGCAGGACACCATCATTGACACAGCGTTTTCCCCCTGTAACAGCCACGCTTGCGGTCAGTGAGACAGCGAAGTCAATGGAAAGACACCCATTGACACAACTGAGCTCAGGAGTAAGACCATAAATTTGCTACCGAAGTTGTCTCATTCCTCTTTGTAAATTATAGGGACCATTGAAAATAGCTCAATAAAAGCAGCAAAAGTCAATTGTTAATGATATCCAGAATATTAATTCGCCAGAAGTGTAACACTTTCCTGGAGAGTCTCATCTTTCCCTTCTAAATGTGACTGGTATCCCTTTGTTTTTTTAATGAGATTTTTTTAAAGTTTCTATTTACAGCTCCCGATGAGTCTTGCCCTTCAGCTGCATAGTACTAAGAGCATCTGTGATTTTGTCATTAAAGGTCTGCAGATGATGATGTGCCAGAACAGGACATAGTTCAGTTTGGAGCTGAATTAAAGTTCTGAACAAACTTAGGTGGTTTTAATTAATACAGTGGCAAAATGAGCCATTTGGTGCATCTGTAAATTGGAAATTATTTCCTTTTAAAAAAATTAGTTATGCTACTAAAGATGTATTTGTTACATCATATATTGCAATTATTCATGACAATTTGAAGAAAAAAAGTCACTGACTGAAATATATGCTGCCAGTTGACTCATAATTACTTTCTCAATGAAACTTCAGAAATACATACCTTTAGTATTCATCTGTTGAATAACTTAATGGTTAACAAAACTTTTGAAGTCTTTTGGAGAAAGAACATACACAACCATGAGATGCAACTGAGTTTTCTACCTCCACTGCTTTTGTGTTCTTTGAGACAAAAATAGTCTCAAACCAAGAAAACATCTTGGAGATAGGAGAAAAGTTTGTCTTCAGTACAGATAAACTGCATTGTTCTGCACCTTCCTTTCCAGGAAAGACAGCTGACTGTCTTCCTTATCTCTAACCATATTCAAGATGTGGCTGTTCTCCGTAGCAGAAATTAGGCAGTGTACAGAAAACGTGACAAAAAATAGGCTTTCGAAGGGGAGAAGGGGGAAAGCTTGAAGCATTCACTGTCTGCCTGAAATGATGACATTGGTATCCCTGAGGACAACCTAGTCATTTTGGTGAGCACCAGCTTACCTAAGCTATCCTATTGATTTTAAATCAATACTAGTTTCAAGGTCAAAGAAGATCTAGGAAATGCTCTCCAGGACTGGGATGTACACAGAGTCTGGGCCAAAATCATTGCTGATGTAAATCCAGAGAGCTGGGCCCATCAGCCCTTCACCACTTGCCCCCATGCAAAAGCAAAAGGGAAGCAGCACCAATAAGCGGCAGAGGTCTCGCTAATGATTATCTTCACTCCCTATAGCAATGACAGTCTGCTTCTAAAAAAAGGGGGGGGGGAGAAAAACAAAAAAAGGCACTTTTTTGGCATGGAAATTGCTTATCTCTAGAGTGCAAATCGTAAATCATTCACAAAGATAGTGGTGACTCCAGCCTTTGAGTGTTACTTTGTTAACAGCACAAACTGGTACAAACCAAAAGGAAGAGAAATTAACATTTGAACCATATTGTTTCTGAAGGGCTGGGAGAGCCCTTGCGAGTCTTGGCTCTGCCTTCGTGATGCAAGTCCTGGCGCAGGATGAGTTACTAGTGAACTCCGGTCCCCCCAGTTCAGGCTCAGAGCCTTGCTTGGAGGATAATACTATGCAATCTGTCTGCTTTTAAACCAAAACTGGGAATGAAAATACTCCTCCGTCTCTCTCACAGCACTTCCTTCAATTAGCATTTTTTTTCTGCTTTAGTATGGATCCCTTGAATTTAGCATCCTTGCATTCTACATTTTTGATTGCATGTGCATTTCTTTATTAAAAAGGGGAATGGGCTTTTGATGCTAGCCTTCCACTAATTATTACTTACTTCCCAGTTAAACAAATATTTGATTGATTGCTTTGGTAGTCCGATTATAAACTGTCTTTTAGGCTTTACCTCAGAATACTAGAATATTATTTAACACTAATTTTTAAGGGACACTGCCAGCTTGAAACCTAGTCATTTTAATACATTACAAGTACGGTGCATACAACACCAAATCACAAATCTTCCCTCCGTTATTCAGAAATTTACATTTTCATTAACCTATTACGAAAAAAAGGGTTGTAGGTATATTTATTTATGTATGTATGTATGTATGTATGTATGTATGTATGTATTTATTTATTTATTTCTCTCCCTGTGCTGTGAATTGAGACCCAGAGAAGTAAGTGAAAGCGATGAACTAAGTTACTGAAACAGACAAAGTACAATGAGCTATACAAAGCACAAGGGAACCAAACTTGAAAAACCAGAGGAAAATATAGTTTTCTTTCTAATTCCTTTGAGTTACAATAACTTTACTTACATTTTAATAAGATTTATATAAAATCAAGCTGATTTTTAAGTTGACATGCCTTAAAATCTATACATATGGCAAAAGAGAGAGAGAAAATCTAAAGTTTTCATCATGGCACAGAGACAGCATTTAGGTTTTGATCCTTCTGCCAATGAAATCAGTTGCAAAACTGCCGCCAGATTCCCACGTGGGAATCGGCTCCTTTAGAAGTAACAGCAGCAACAAGCCTCGTCGCAATCTGTACCCACCACAACACTCCTCCCTGCCAGACCCCCAAACTTTCGCAGAGGTGCGGTTCATTGTGTGGAGTTTTTGAGGCAGGGGTGGTGGATTTCTGACTCTTCCTGTTCTTTTCCTTCGGGATAGTTCATCTGTTCTTTGCTGAGACAACTTGGCCTTTTACAGGCATTGATCACCCATCTCCAGGCCAGCCAAGGTGAACACCTTAGCTTCTGAAATGATGCCCTGCAGCAGGCACCAGAGGAAAATTCAATTTCCAACTCCAAGTGTATAAGATGGTGGAACTCCTCCACAATTAGGATGATGGTTGTCATTATTTTACTTTTATTAAGCAAGCTCCAGCCTCTGCTTTCCAGTCTTAGCTTTTACTTACAGTAATCAATTTTTCAGTATAACTGGCTGTAGTTGTTAGCCAGATATTGAGCCTTCATGGTGCTTAGACATAGCGTGTTACTGCGAAGCGTCTTCCCCATACTTCTCAGACAGATGGGTAATAATACTATACATTAATACCTCCACATTGGTTTATGTGTGTTTGACCACAGCGCTAGCATAATTATTTTTCCTCAGTAAAAGCTATTAGAGATCTATTTGGTAGGTTTTACGATCAATAGCTCCTGTGATATTTGTGTAGCAGGCCCAGAATAATCAATTGAAGGTCATATAAAGTAAATTACCATCCTCCTATAATGATTCTTTTTTCTAGATGAGAATGGGTTTTATTATTTCATCAGGAGAGCCCTCACAATGTGTGCTTCTTTTTTTTTCTTTCATGAGAGAGAGAAATAAATGTTGTGGGTGTATTTTGAAACACGGTATTAAGATCTATTATCTAAATTTATACTACCAGATTATTGAATTAGTGGATGCCGACATGTGGAATAATTTTATATGCTTGGTGACACGAGAAATAGCCAGTTGTGAGGATATACCGGCCAGTGTGTTGTTGCAGGTGACCTAGCTAAACCCATTTCTCAGTAGATTTAACACTGGTCAAGGCACTGCTCTGAATGTGGAGGTTCATTGGTTGGTCACAGATCCATGGCACCACGCCCTGAAGAGGCAATTTCCCCCATGTTGTTCTGCTGAGGTGTTTCCTTCATCCTCTAACACAGCCACCACTGCGCATAAAAACACAGCCCAGTCTCCACACTTCTCTCAGTCCTGTGCCTCCTTATTTGAGTTGCGATGTGCTGGAAGTGGGGAGGCGAATTTAACAATGTGGGAGATCCCCGAGAGTCACCACCTCCTTCCCCATCAACCAGGAGGAGATGTCTGTGGATAGCCCTGACCTTGGCTGCCCAACAAGGCTAAGGCTGTTTTGGAGATGAAAACACAATTGCACAAACATACTTTTCCTTTCCAATAGACTATGTGTGTGGTCACAGTCAGTTGGATGAATTTTAATTTCCAACTGACTCCCACTGCACAAGAGATAAGATGGAGCTCATAAATGTAGTATTCATACAATTTATTCTCCTGTGTGGCTAAAAGGTGGCTGTTGGACTCTTTGTCCTTTCTTGTCCAGAAAGCTCTACATTCTTAAATTTAGTCCCTGGAAGGCTACTGTCTCTCTCATGAACAAAATCAGTTCTACTATTTTCAGGAAGGCACCAGCTTCATTGAAAAAGAACTGCCTACCCTCGTGTGACCCCCATCACCATCATATTTGAGCAACTTATTGTGGTTAATGGAATCACTTCTCCTAAAAAAATGCATAAAATAGACAAGCATTGTACAGGTGCTGGAAAAAGGTGGGAGAAGGATATTTAAATGAGCAATTTCCACTAAGAAATGTTGATTCATCAAAACTATTTATTAAAAAAGGCAATCAAGAACAATTAGGGCTGGGGAAACTGAGGCACAAGGGAGTTAAAATAAATTTCTTGGTTTTATATGGAATGTCTGTGGTTGAAACAGTCACTGAACAAAAACTTTTACAGCCTCCAGCTGGGTATTTCATTCACGGGACCAGCCCTCCTTTCCAGGAAAAGGAAGTCACATTTCAAAGTAATTATAGTGAAAATACCCCAAGTCCCTCAGTGTTGTAAAAGGCTGCCCAGAAGCTATTTAATGTGAATCATTTTAATCTTTTTTTTAACTAGAACTGATTGGTAAATGTTATCACAGGAACAACCACAATTGTCTCCAACACAACTGGAGAGAAGATAAAGTGAAACAATTAGTAAAAGGACAGAGCTCAAGGAAGAGATGCCAGTCCTCAGGCTGAGCAGGTTTGGATATCCACTCACCTGACCTACCTGCCATCAGCTACAAGCCCATCTACTTGCAAGATTACACAGTCCTTGCAATGTAGATCCTTTGCCCTTGCACACCAGCAAGAGCTTCCCAAACCCCTGTCCTCAGGTACTGAACACGTCTACTCAGTGTGTCTCCTTCAGCAGCGCGTTGCAAGGTTATAATGATGGGAAAAAAGGACATTTATTCTCAGGGACATCAATTTATAGTGATTATTTTTGGCTGAAGAGTACAGATCTCTCAAGAGATTGTTTTTTTTACAGGCTGAGGTGGAGTATCAGCGGGCAGATGTTGATCTGGGTGGCATCTGGACAGTGAAGTGCATTGCTTTGCAGAAGGATGGTCTTTGTGCTGAGCCACATCAGGGGCTCAGACCAGCCAAGGGAGCTTTGCAGAGAGCAGGGCTGTCCAGCTGGATGCTGCTCTAGCAAGGCAATAGGACAGAACTGTGGAAATACAGTGTCTATTCCTCAGCCAGGTGGGAACAAATGGGCCAGTCTCACACCTGTATGTAAGATTTAATGGAGCAGAGAATAAGACGGGGATAACAAACTTGTAGCTCCTTATCCTGTTGCAGATGTTTGCTCTGACCAGAACAGCTCAAGAAACCACTCTGTGCCTCAGTTTCCCTAGCTGCAGAAGGAGTATAAAAACACCCCAAAGAAAGAAACACTTTCATGACTTCAAAGAGTGCAGTGTCAGCATCCATCTGGCCTTTTGGAAGCACAGCTTCTCAGGAAGAACAATCGAAATCCCGAGCAGTTGAGCACCAGGGTCCTCCAGTTGCACAGCAAAACTCATTACATTATCGCTGTATTTATTTCCAGCTGCACAGCCAAGTGGACCCAAGGGCAACCTAACAGAGAGGAAAAAGGCCTAACATAACATCAAAGCAGCTAAAAACCTGGGTGGATTGCCATTTCATCAGTACCGTATGACATCACTTTCCACATGACATCAGTCAATGACCCTCTTCCCCTCCACCCCCGACTCCAATTTCTTTTTTAAAAGATGATGGAGCTGCTTGAAGTTGAGCAGAAGTTGTGGGGGGGGAAACAAAAACACACTATCCCTTCAGCTGAATGCAACCCAATGTGCTACACAAACAATATTAACCAAAACAAAGCTAGCAGGAAGCGTTTGCACACAGCATCTGTTATGATCACATAACCACCAGACAGATGTTTAATCCCAACTGCTAACATAAGATCATTTGTATGTTTGAAGAGGGAGAGATCCCATTTGGGTTCTTTCCCTTTTATTTATTTCTTTCCTAAAGGGGAAAAAATAATAAAGGGAGGGTGATTTTCTCAGCTGTGGGAAGCAATTTTGTTTTGTTATTGTTCTCTTTCTCCCCACTTTCACCATCAGCTGCTGAAAGGAAAGGAGTGGTTGCAGCCTCTCGCAAAGAAGAGAGACTGAAAACTGTGTGGTCTGGTAGTTGAGCGCCGCACGGTCCTTTTCCAGCTTAAGGGACCGGAGCTCAGTTTCTCAGAAGGCTCATTAAATAATTCTGGTCCAATGAGGCAAAAGGGGAGGCCACACATGAAACAAGTTTGGTGGTCTCAGCCAAGTTCCCGGGGAGCTGCACCACGGTTTCCCAGCACCACCCCGGATTCCCTCCACCCCTGGAAATTTCATCTATAAAAGTGAAAACAAACTCATTAGCTCTACGTAGTTCTGCGAGGGTCACAAAAAGATGTCAGCGTTTTGTGTGGTCTTTTTTTTCCATTTAGCAAACAGCCAGACACCTACAAAAGGAAAAGAAGGTTTGAGCTCTTCAACAGTGCTGAGGGATTATTTTACTTTTAATGATATTGAGAGGATTCAACGGAGATTTATGCAGATAAGAGAGATTATTAATAACACATTGCACTTCTATACCACTGTCCATTCAGGGTTTCTCAAAGAACTTTCCAATCTGGAATGAATTGGTCTTTACACGCCCCTGGTGAGTGGAGTAACTGTCATTAGATTAGGAGGTAACTACTGCAGTAATGAAAAATCAACCGGGATATGAAATGTAAGCGGGATACCAGGCAGAGCTGATCTCAGGGCCTTGCTCTTCTACAGATTTCCTATATGACCATAGGGAAACCACCGAGTTTCTCACAGTTTTAGTCCCCAGAGAGTAAAATGAGACTTTTATATTCATAATCACAAATGGGGGTTGTGGTACGGGGTTTTGTTTTGAAGGAGGGTGACATAACAGGGCCATTTTAGTACGTAGCACTTCAAGGGGTGATATAAGGAAATTGAGGCACAAATGTGAGGGATGGCATATCTCTACGTCCAATCACTACTGCAGCAGGAAAGAAATACCTCAATTCTGACTCATGGTCCTCATTTAGGCAAAAAACTCACTTTCTCCCATCTTGCAAATGTGGAAAACCCGTGAATGATAATAAGGAAAGCGAATCTCTTCCAGCACCTTAATATTCTTCTGCTGTCGTTGAGTATCGGGTATAGGATTATAAGAGAAAATAAAAGCTAAAGTCTCCCAAGGCTGGAAGATAATAGATTTACTGAGTGTTATTAAGGTAAATAGCGGTAGGCCAGAGAAGTAGTAGATTCTTGCAAGCTGAATGAAAACAGAGGGAAAGAGAAAGAGAAAGAAAAAGAGCAGCTGAAATAAGAAGGAGTTAACAATTTTCAGGCCTTTCTGCTGTGTGTATGTGTTCGTACTGTGCACAGCAGAAATGTATTCACCTATGACATCCTTTGGCAAAAAAAAAAGGAAAAAAAAGAGAGAGAAAAAAAAAGGCTACATCCCACAGTGAGGACAGTTGTCCCTACAGATTAGGAATATCCATCTTAATGTGCAACTTCCCCTGCACGGGTCAAAATTGCCAACAGCTTTAATGGGAGAAAATGCTCTGTTGACTGATTCATTTCCATGTTTTGTTCCTGCTGCTAGACGGGATATCCTGTAAGGTGGCGAAAAGGGAGGGAAAGCCGGCACTATATCAGTTTATGATTGACCATTATTATTATTATTGTTGTTGGGATTTTTTTTTCCACGCTGTTTTAAAGTTTGGTGTTACATTTGTCTACCGCAATTCTCGTAATTTTTTTTTCTTGGAGAGGTAACAAATCATATCTCCGGGCCTGAACAGAGACGCCCCAGCTTTGGCAGACAATAATAGTGATATATTAAGAAACTCTGACTTGGATCTCTCTGCAATCTTCTTCCTGCTTTTCCCATAGATATTTTACAGTCTCAACAGTGCCTTCAGATATTCAGGTAGCTGCATGCTCCATGGTAGAGCAGCTGCTGTCCAAGTGCTTTATACAGTCCTCCTGTGCTGGGTCAGAAGGGATATGTCCAGGCATCGCAATAATGAGAAGAAAAGTCCAAGCAAACTCTAGTCCACAGAGCAGCATGGCTGTGTTAGCTCACTACCCACCTTGGAGATCATAGCCCTCCCAGCATCTGCTGGGACATCGTTGTGGCAGGTGAAGGAGGGGAATTCGTCCTTCACTTATGTTTGCAGCTATTCCTGAAGGGTCGCAAGCCCCAGCCCCAGCCCCAGCCCCAGCGAGTACCAGATAAAGACATTGTGGTACATGCAGTATGACATACTGGAAAGGCTGCTTTGCCATGAAGGCTGTCTCAAAAGCACTGTTCCTCCATTACGTGCTTGTTGTTGAGTTGTCTCTGTCTTGTGGATAACACTGTTGTGCTCATATATACATAAACTCCAGCTGATCTTACCAGTTGCATATGTAGAGGTGGAAGTGACTCTTTGGGTCACATATCCAGACTGTCCCAATGTGTGATTTACACTTCTGAATGTTTTTTTTTCCTTCCAAGGCCTGAGTAGGATCATGCTGTTCCCAGCCAGATAGGACTCATCACCACTGAATGTTGTCAACTAGTGAAAGGTCTAGAAGAGACTAATAGCTCATTTAATGCAGTAATCTGATTCTGAAAGCAAATTGTTCTACATAATGTGACCCAAGGAAAGAAAAAAATTACTTTAGTAAGTAGATAGGGCTGTGTCATGAGGAGAAATAAATGATGTTGCGTAAAAAGCAATAAAAGCTTATGAGAAATGAGAAAGCACTGGAAGAAGCCCTTGTCTAGGGAAAGCAGGTTCAAACACGTACAAGGCAACAGCAAAGAGGAAAGAACATGGAAGAATGATACCATAGTATACTGTTGTAGATGTAATTTACACCAGAAAAGCATTCTCACAGCGAGAATTGTAAAGCAACAGAATAAACATCGTGGAGAAGTTGTGAAGTCTCCGTTGCTGGAGGTCTTTGAGAATGGGTTGGACAAGACTCATAGAATCATAGAATGGTTTGGGTTGGAAGAGACCTTAAAGATCATCTAGTTCCAACCCCACTGCCATGGACAGGGACACTTTCCACTGGACCAGGGTGCTCAAACCCCATCCAGCCTGGCATTGAACACTTCCAGGGAGAAGGCATCTACAACTTCTCTGGGCAACCTGTTCCAGTGTCTCACCACTCTCATCGTAAAGAATTTCTTCTGTGTATTCTTAAATCTACCCTCTTTTAGTTTAAAACCATTACTTCTCTGGGCAACCTGTTCCAGTGTCTCACCACCCTCACAGTAAAGAAGTTCTTCCTCGTATATAATCTAAACCTACCCTTTTTCAGCTTGAAGCCATTGCCCCTTGTCCTATCACTACATGCCCTTGTAAAAAGTCCCTCTCCATTTTTCTTCTAGACCCCCTTCCGGTACTGGAGGGCTGCAATAAGGTCTTGCTGGAACCTCCTTTTCTCCAGGCTGAACAGCCCCATATTTCTCAGCCTGTCCTCATAGGAGATGTGTTCCATCCCTCTGATCATTTTTGTGGCCTCCTGTGGACCACTCCAACAGGTCCATTTCTTTCCTATGCTGAGGGCTCCAGAGCTGGATGCAGGACTCCAAGTGGGCTCTCACCAGAGTAGAGCAGAGGGGCAGAATCACTTCCCTCAACCTGATGGCCACACTGCTGGGGATGCAGCCCAGGATATGGCTGGCCTTCTGGGCTGTGAGTGCACGTTGATGGGTCATGTTGAGCTTCTCATCAACCAGCACCCCGAAGTCCTTCTCCTCAGAGCTGCTCTCAATCCAGTCTCTGCCCAGCCTGTATTTGTGCTTAGGATTGCCCTGACCCATGTGCAGGACCTTGTGCTTGGTCTTGTTGAACTTCATGAGGTCTGCACA
>Ga0065711_1029143_pt1:17500-37420 | contig 37420 bp, 21 predicted proteins | sample Hoacrofraction12_FD_59098 | JGI IMG/M metagenome (GOLD analysis project Ga0065711, IMG submission 59098) | Hoatzin crop microbial communities from Cojedes, Venezuela - Epithelial fraction 12 v2 (version 2) | ecosystem: Host-associated > Birds > Digestive system > Esophagus > Crop...
GTTTACCCCTCCCTCCACTGGCTTTTTGTAGGTACTGAAAGGCTGGCTGACAGCCAATGGAATTAAAAATTCAGACCACAGCTAAAGGGGGAAAATCTTTCTTCCCCTTTGTTTAGCCTCATTTCATAAGGAATGGGCATCAGCGTGGCCACGCTTTTTGGGTGTATACATTGCTGTCTTTCTGTTTTAAACCTCTCCCATGATTTCCTAAACCTCTGTCTGCCTCCAGCTGTATCTGGTGGAGAGTAGTGGCCTCCAAGCTATTATATTGCCACAACCACTGTGAGAATAAGACACCAGGCAGAGGACAGAAGCGCTGTTAATGGAGGAGAGGGCTGCCTCATGAGCACAACCTTTATTAGACATCAGAGAATCAGGGCAGAGGAATGCCCCTGAGGCAAGGCTTCATTAGGTCCTGCTGCTTGAGGAATGACTGGCTTTTCAGTCCTGCAAAGAGCCCTCTGGGGTATAGGTTACGCCTCTCTCAAAATGATAATTACAAAAGGATGCAGCCGATGATAACTAAAAATGGTGCCACATTTTCGGGAGGGCAAAGCCATTTACAGCCAGTGGGAATCTTCATGGGGGCTTCGCTGAGCTTTAGTCAGCCCCGCAGAGCAAACGGCTGCACATCTGGGTGGAGCTCAATGGGAAACATCTTTCTCAGCCCATGAAAATGTTAGCAATTTCAGCGCTTTCCTGTTCTGGGCTGGGAAGAATCACGAGCCTTTTAGAGGTTTTTAATGAGCAAACAGGGAAGCAGAGTTGATAGTCGAGGTGAACGAGTTACCAGGGGTCAAAACACTCACTCAAAAGCAAGGTGCTTTCCCGCAAGCCCTTTGCCTGTCTCATTCTGCTGAAGGTTTGCTTCTCAGTGCCCGGGCGATTTGTGATTTCAGGGTGGTTCTGTCATTTACCGCCTGAAATGCATCTGATCTCTATCTCATTTCAGAGGTGATGCAGTCCTGAGGAAACAAGCTCCTGCACATCACCTGCCTGCAGCAGAAATATTCATGGACTAGACTGGCACGTGGGATGGATCCTTGTGCTGTGCCCTTGAGCCCTTCACCATCTGAAAATCCACACGTGAATGGTTACAGTCAGAAGCCATCCACTGTGCTGGGGCAGAGGGACTTATCACTACCCGATCTGAGTGTTGTTGCTTGAACCTTTCTCCTCATTATTGATATTTTGTATTTTTTTTTTTTGGTTTATGGATTTTTTTTCTTTGGTTTCCAAAAGAAAAAAAAAAACATGCCATGAGAAATTTATTGAAATAGTTTATTCACACATTTAAAAGAAAGAAAAAAAAAAGCCGCCACAAACTTTCAAACTCTGCAATGGCCAGGAATGGTTGCAGAGACAGGTACCTCCAGGCGCTGCGTTTGCAGTAAGGCGGCAGCAAGCGAGCTTTTTCGGCATCCAGCAGGCAGCTCCCGCTGGATTTTCCTCACCACCGCTAGGGGAGAAGCTGAATTTTCTTCCATAAATTGCCCAGTTGATGGGAAAAAAACCCTATCACATCACTGCAGTGTTGAAGGCACTTCAAAACGACTCAGATGTTTAACTATTGTGCTAGTGATCATACATTCACATTGGGCTGCAGGCCAAAAAAAAGGAGAGAGAGCGAAGAAAAAAAGCAAGAGTCTTGCAGCTGAAATGCTATAAAGTGCTGAATTTTACCTTAGAGCTAAACACTCTTCAGTGACAAATTTCAAAGGCCATATGTATGGTATTTTCATGAAAAGCAGAAGACCCTAAATTTCTTTGTTTAACTGGAAGCGATTTCCCTCCCTGAGCAGGAGGCTTCTGTAGTTCACCTCATTTATTGAGAGGCTACAAATTTTACTTTCTTTTTTTCTGACACAGTGAGATCTAGAATATAGAAATAAGGGCAACAGAAATTGAAGAAAAACTGTATTTGCTGTAATGCCAAAAGGAAGGTTTGCAAGGAAATGCCACTGCCATCTTTGATTGTTTCTAGGGATTACTTCAGGCACACTGTGTGTCGGAGAACAGTGACTATGTAATGGTAACAAGAAGAGATAAGAAGGGTGAGAAGGGTTTTTTCTTTCTGGTTGTTTTTTTCCATTACAGTCAAATATGAAACATACTACGGTGGCCTTTCTGCTGTCAAATTAAAGCCTTAGAATAAATAAGATAGAGAAGTTTCCATATGTTGTATGATGCCGCCTTCCGAGCTATGTTGTTACGCTTGAGTAGTAAAGATTTAAAAATTATATTATTTTTAAGAAGCTGAAGGCACTGAGATTCTTTAAATCTGCATTCTGCATTTTGAATCCTCAGAAACCATGTTCCCATATTTTTTGGAATTTACAAGGTTGAGATGTACTGGTTTTTTCTTTTTTTTTTTACAATGGAAGCTAATTTCCCACATAATCACATGCTTCCAGGAGCTGGGACTTTAGGACCTATTTTAAGAATTGACAGCACTGGAATATTTAGACATTGCGTTTACTACGAAGAAGCTGGAAGAAATCTGTATGTGGGAAGGCTCACTGAACATTCATACAAATTACTCCAGTGAATCTCATTTTCTATCAGTCTTCTTTTTCCTGGCTGTTCAGACCAGCAAAGTTTTGATCTCAGTGTTTATGTAAAGTTCACTCTTGTCCCAGTATTTGTGTTCCCACTCAGGAACAGCTTTTTGCATGTGAGCCTGTTCTCTGGGAAATTGTGTTATATCCTCCTGACAAAGCTGGAAAGCTAAAGGTCATTCATTTGGGAAATGGAAACGATCGTGCGGACACATCACATGAATATTAGCCACTGAAAGTTCATGAGCTATAGCTGAGCCAGTGTTTACTTGCTTAAAGCATTTGACCTAGCTCTGTGGATAACAACAAAATCTGTGACAAGCAGAGGGACACAGCGGAGGCAGAGGGACAACTCCTTTCCGCCGGGACACCCAGGCTCGCTTCTTGCAGTGGCCAGGGCATTGGAGATGTCCACTCTGAGCCATGCACTGAAGTGCTCCTGCCTCTGTGGATTTAAACCAAGCCATACCTCATCCCTGCGATCTACATTCACACTGACCAAGTCCCGGCGATGCGAGCAGGCAGAGGTTGTCCACGAGCAAGGGTTGCAGACTCTACTCTGGGATTTGCTTATAGCCAGTTTGCGGCAGGCATGACTGATTTTAATCAGGGCTACAAGGATGATGAGGGGACTGGAACATCTCTCCTACGAGGAGAGGCTGAGGGAGCTAGGCTTGTTCAGCCTGAAGAAGAGAAGGCTGCGAGGGGACCTAATAAATGCTTACAAATATCTGAAGGGTGGGTGTCAGGAGGATGGGGCCAAGCTCTTTTCAGTGGTGCCTAGCGACAGGACAAGGGGCAATGGGCACAAATTGAGGCACAGAAAGTTCCGTCTGAACATGAGGAAGAACTTCTTCCCTCTGAGGGTGACGGAGCACTGGCACAGGCTGCCCAGGGAGGTTGTGGAGTCTCCTTCTCTGGAGATATTCAAGACCCGCCTGGACAAGGTATTGTGCAGACTGGTGTAGGTGACCCTGCTTCAGCAGGAGGGTTGGACTAGATGACCCACAGAGGTCCCTTCCAACCCCTACCACTCTGTGATTCTGTGAAATATCCTATCTTAAGGACTAGGGTTTTTTTAGCTCTACAATGATCTTTGGGAACTGAGTAGTAAATACTACATGCCTGCTAACAGTCCTGGTCCTGCTCCTGCTAGATAGGGCTGCTGGGCCTGACAGCAGTGGGGTTTTCTTGTTTGTTTTTTCAAGGCTAATATTTATAGTATTTGTGTATGTTTCTGCAAAAGAATGTCCCTTCTGAATAATCTGTATACACACACATGCAAAGTTGGTGGCAGCATTATTCAGCACTGACACTCTGCAGAGTTATCAGTAAGCAAAGCTACAGCATCCGTGCATTACAATGAGAACTCCCAGGGCATGATAAAGCCCTGTTGCTATCTCAGAATCTCAGTTTCCATTTAATAACACTAATGTGTTTTTGGCTCTTCGATCTAAGAAGCTCAACACACTCCTCACTGAATTTGCAGATTCTCCTGAAAAAACAATGGCAAAACATTGGCTCTGCTACTCAGAGTATCAGTAAAGTTGAAAGCTGGTACACCAGCCCCACTGGATCAGAAGTCCATACAGGTGGCAGAACTCGGAAAACAATCACTGTCTACTGCCAGTTTAGAAATATGATGGGTAACATCCACAGGCAAGATCTTTAGTATAAATCTACACAGTTTTTTGTAAATTCAGTTTGTGTCAAAGATTCTGCCTTTTGTGTTCCCATCATGTTGGAGAAAAGCATTATTGAAGTAATAATTCAAAGAATAACAAAACTGCTTGTCTTTGCTTTTTTCTGTCATATATGATTTATACTGTACACATACCTGCTGTGTAAAATTTGCTGCATTGCATATTTTTGTTAATTTGTTATGTATGACTTTGATAATAGTGTATAGAATTGTTCGTTATGCAAATATAGGAAAGGTATCCTTAGTATAACTAGACATCAGGTTGCTGGAAATACTACATCTGGCAAGATATGGCATTCCAACAGGCTTTTTCGTTTCCATAGTAAGCAATCTTAATTTTATTTATCAGGACACTCAGAGAAAAAAATTATCATGTAAAAGCACAGTTCCTCTGGGAATGCACTGTACAACTACAGTTTTCATTGTTTTTCTGTAACTGTCTACAAAATCCCCAAAGCCCAAAACTCACAACAATTTTTCTCTTAAAAGCAATTGCATTATTTCCAGGTTGCAGCCAGGGCTGCCAGGTTCTCACCACAGCTCTGCCACCAGCTCAATTTCTAAGCATAGGGAAGTCATGAATGTGTTTATTTCCCTATGAAGAAAAATGATCTTAATAACTATCTGCTACACAGATGTAATAAAATAAAGTATTTGCTCTGCACTTTGAGATTCCCAAGTGGAAAAAAAGAACAAGAAAGCAAAGTATAACATGAAAACTACTATTCACATACGTGGCAAACTGTTCTAACCTAAAAAAGGAAAATTTCCTTGGCTTCCAGAGAGATAGAACCCAATGACAGGCTGAAGGTCCCTTTGATTCTTCCTAGCACTGAGTGCTGCCTAGTTGGTTCACAGGATCTAGTTTTGCTGTCTGTAACATCAGTGTAGTTATGTAGAAAATGGACATGTAGTTGTGCCTCTTCCCCAGACAAGTCTGTTTCTTTTTTTCAAACATGTGATTCCCAATAGGTTGAGTGGGAGAGAATACCAATGCATAAAGGAGTACTTCTCACAACAATGCTAAATTTTTAGGAATCAAGATATAGCTCCTTATGTATTTAATGAATGCCACTTCAGCATAAACTCAACAATCTAAATATGTTATCTCAAACAATTCCATTTTTTCCCTTCCAGACGTTTCCGCAGACAAGATGTTCGACACGGAAATGCAGCGCAGCAGTGCTTTGGCCAACAGTTCATTGGTAATCTACTCACATTTATAAATTGCTAGTAAATGCCTCGAGCAGAGAGCACAGATTTTGCCAAGAGTATGAGCCAGACCACGCTTTCACCTGAGGTTTTTTACTGGCATATTCCTATAATAAGTTATAAGAGTCATGGGGATGAACTTATGTCATTCAGATCTAAAAATGACTTTGTTTTGACCACAGGTCACGTGCATCCCATAGTCCTCCTGTAGTACTGCAGCCCTGTCATTTATATCAGGGATGTGGCTAATGCATCTCAAGGGTTTCCAGCAGAAATGCAGGTGGGAAAATGGGACAGGGATAGGAAGCAACAGGGCTGCATCCTGAAATACATATGAAATACTGCCAGGACACTCAGCCAGAAGTGGGAATTGAAGGAGCTCCCCAGCGCGGACATGGGCAATGACATGTCAGAATACAAATGTGTATTTATGATCATTATCAAGATTTGTCCTAAAAAATGATACATTACTGTGTCTAATGCTGTTGTCTAAACCTTGGAAAGTGATGATTTCAAACATTGATATTTGGAATGGCAAAACAGACAGCAAACAGTTGCCTGAACAACTTCAGTATTTTGCAGGATAACACCCAATGCACTTATAGAATTAAAAATGTAATATAAAAGGTTCTTTAATGTAGATAGACAGAGAAAATATATTTTAGATATTAAGCATTAGATATTTAACCAGAGAAATCTTCATTAAAATTTGAGTCTATTGGAGTGTATAGTAGATTTTGGAAAATTATATTCCAATATGAAATATTAATTATAGAGTAAATTTGCAATACAACAGATAAATCACAATGATATAAACCACGGTATTTCTAGGGTATAAAACTGATTGGTATCAAGAATATTTCTCACTACTGTAGAGTAGGATGATTTAGTTAATGAGGCAATTGTTCTCCTCCAGTGTAACATCTAGCTTACCTTCCTCCAGAAGTTTTGTTGGATGGAAAAGCAGAATTGAGTTTTGATTAATTTCATTCACCTTGTTTTTATTATCACCCTTGGGCTGAAATTGTATATTCATTTTACATATGTATGACATGGAGATGCATAATATTGGTTAGGGTATTTATAGTTTTTAAGAGTTTCACTCTGCTAAAGGCTATGTGTTCTCATTCTTATCCCTAAAAATATATCATTATTTATTATATTTAAGCATGTATTGAATCCTCCTGTTTCACTGACTGAAAATGAAATAAATTAACTATTCATAAGAACTAGGCACAAACAATTAGAAGTGTGAAAGGCTGAGATCTGTTTATCTGTGAGTAATCTTAACTGAATCCTGGCAAAATCTGATACATTTAACTTCTGGTCAGATACTGTGAGAGTCTGAGATGATGGGAAAATTCACTTAGTGGGTCAGGCCTTCACCAGGCACTACTTTTCAGTCACTATCTGATCGGATCTGAACTATCTCACTCTTCAAAGTAAATACACTGATTATAATTGGCACTAACACATATTTTTAAAACATTTATTTTCCTTCCAGGCGAAGTCCTGGAGAAGACTGAGGAACGATTTGTTTATGGAATAGAGTACAACAGCACCCTTCTGGAGTGCACCCCTCGGACCTTACAAGCAAAAGTAATCTGGTTTGTCCAGCGAGCACATGAAACTAAGAAGGAAGAGGTAAATATTCTTATAGCCTAATCCTTTAACTAAGAGAACTCATGGTTAGGAACATTATATCTTCACTGAAAGGCTTGTCATCTGTTGCTGAAATGTATGTGGAAGTAAGGGAAAATAATTATGTTCATCTGCTCTCTTGAATTAATAGACCTGAGAGTTTCATATGGTGTTTGCGTTCAGCATCTTGAACGCAGATGTTAGAAATGTAGTGAAGCTTGAATTAAGTTCTCAAAACAAAAGAGAATCCACCACTTCTCTAGGTGTGTTATTGCAGAGGTGAATTGTGTACATATTACTCCCGATGTTAGTCTAGCTTCACATCTATTCATACTTGCTGCCTCAGCCATTCTACTACAAAACTTTCTGAAAATGGCGGTTGGTTGATTCTCTGCCTCTTTCACATCTATTTCCTTATTATGAAAGTGCTTCATAAGTTATTGTATTTATTCCTCAATACCTCTCTGATACACAGTTGCATAACTGTCCCCACTTAGTATGTGGAAGGACATAGGGAGAAAAGCCTCAGACCACAAAAGGATAAGGATGATTGCCTTCTACCTAGCAGCTAGGCTCTACTGTAAATGTGAAACCCTAGCTTAGCCATAGATATCTGCAGATCTCTGGAGTAGGACTCATCTGATACTAAATGTGGACATTTATGATAGAGATCTATGCAGCGGCCAGTCAATGTAGGCTACCTTTGGAATCAAACTAGCTAGTGTTGCAGTGGTATCAGATTACGCTAAGCTAGATAGCTTCATTTGGTCATGGGCAGAGACATCTTTCACTAGACCAGGTTGCTCTAAGCCCTCTTCAGCCTGGCCTTGAATGTTGCCAGGAGTGGGGCATTTACTGCCTTTTTGGGCAACCTGATGTGGGGTCTCAGCACCTTCATCGTAAAAATATTCTTCTTTATGTCCAATCTACATCTACATTCTTTCAGATTAAAATCATTACTCTTTGTCCTACCACTACAGGGTCTGGTAAAAAGTCTCTGTCTTTTTTATAAGTCCCCTTTAAGTCCTGAAAGGTCACAATAAGGTGTCCCTGGAGCCTTCTCTTCTCCAGGCTGAAAAACTCCAGCTCTTTCAGCCTTTCCTCATAGGACGGGTGCTCCAGCCCCCTGACCATTTCTGTGGGCTTTTCTGGACCTGCTCCACCAGGTCCATGTCTTTCCACAGCTGAGAGCTCCAGAGCTGGATGCGGGACTCCAGATGAGGTCTCACCAGAGCAGAGCAGAGGGACAGAATCACCTCCCTCAAGCCTTTGGCCACACTTCTCTTGATGCAGCCCAGGCTACAGTTGGCCTTCTGGGTTGTGAGCACACATTGTCGGCTCATCTCCAGGTTTTCATCCACCAGCACCCCCAAGTCCTTCTCAGCAGGGCTGGTCTTCATATATTCTGCAACCAGTACTTCTCTTCTGCTTAATATTCAACATTTTACTGTTAGCTACAAAGATGGGGATTACATTCTCCTGGGCACTTCTCCTGGATGGATTAGACAGGTCTGTGCTCCCTGCTTGTTAGCATCTGCAAATGCCTCATACTGAAGAACCTAGCTCTCAGGAGATGTAAGGGGAACTCAGGCACCAAACTCAGAACTAAGGCTTTCAGATCACAATGGCCCTAAAGTTAGATATACATATATCTGTGAGTGTTCCCTCAAAAACATTTGTCAATGTGTAAGAGCATTCCCAGGGCCAGTTATTGCAGGTCTGCTGGCAAATGCCCATTTGTTTTCCACCCCGTAGTTTATTTACATGTTTTGACCTTATTTCCCTCTGTGATTTAGCCACAAGTGACTAACCCATGCTGAGAAAACAGGAAACTATCTGGTCTACTGTCTGTTCCACCATGCTTGCCAGATTCTCTAGGCCACTTTCCTTTCACAGCTCAGCCTCTTGTTTATTTCAAGTAAACATTTTTATTACTTATAAACAGAGAATTAACGATAACGGATCTCTAATCTTCCTCTCAAAATTTAATGTTATGTTCACGAAAGAATATTTCAGAAATAATTGCACTGATTTAACGTAATAGTAAAGGCCTGTGTTCTATAACTGCACCTGTTTGCTTTTCAGGTGAAGACAGATGACAGAATAATCAAAATGGACCTTGGCCTCTTATTCCTGAAGCTTCATCGGCTGGATGCAGGGACCTATTTTTGTCAGACAGTGGAACACAGCATTGTTCACACTGTCAGGAAAATCACCCTGGAAATAGTCGAGGAAGAACGTGTAGATGAAATGTTCAACAAAGACTATGAGGAGGAGACACCTCACAAAATGCCATGCCCAATGCAAAGCAGTATACCTCAGGCATCAAAGCCATGGTACAAGGAATTTCTTCAACTAATAGGTTACAGCAACTTCCAGAGGGTGGAAGAATATTGTGAGAAAGTGTGGTGTACAGATAAGAAGAGAAAAAAGCTTAAAATGTCTCCATCCAAGTGGAAATACGCCAACTCTCAGGAGAAGAAGGCAAGGATCAGGCCAGAGCATTACCGGTTGCCCAGGAACATAGCTGACTCTTGATGGACAACAGCGATCCACTATTTCTGGGTGAAATTTTATTTGGACTTAAGTAAGAGGGAGAAAGCAGTCCTGGTTTTGGTAAATGACACAGGTTTACATATATAAAATATTGAGACTGAAAACAAAAAAGCTATGGTAAGTTATACCATACACTCATGATGACTGTTTTGAAGCATTTTAAACAAAATCTTCTTAACTATCTGATTCTAAGTAAGTCAATGCAATCAGAGTTTTGCATTAGGGAGGACGTGACAATCTTCAGACTTCGAGTGCTTGACTCAGTTTCCTGTGTGGACCATGCTTGCGCTGTATGTTGTTGCACATGATGGCATATTTAACAAATTCGGATAGCTAAGCATTCACAAGTGGATGAAAAACATAACACATCTTTTCTTTGTTTCACAAATTTATTATGGTTCTGAAAGTGGCACGTCTTAAGATCTTTCCTTTTGATTGTGACCTGCCTGAGTTTATCACTAAGAACAACGAGTTGTGTTAATACTGTGTACTGCTATTTCTAAAGATAATGAAGGGAAATCTTATTTATTTCCCACTGTTTTTTGTCTTATCAGTCATTTATGAAGAGCAGTGTGCTCTCACAGCTAAATAATATTGCCTAGTACCTTGATGTAAGTCAAATGCATGCTGAGAACACAAACAGAATGAAATTCTTCAACTTATTTGCATAAAAAATTGAAACAATGGTTTAGAGAGAAGACGAGTCTATGTTCTCTTCAGTAATCGACATTGCCTTAGGAACGACATGAATTAAGGGAGTGCCCTCTTGTGGCAAAACAAGCAAAATCCACTACTACCATCTATTTTCTGAAGAAATGTGCATAAAGAAGAAGTATTACCCAGATCCACGGCTGATTTGTTTTCAGCACGTACTTCTAGTCTCCATGTGCTAAATCCACAGATTTAGAGGGCAGTATTGGAAGTCATTTATACTGGAAAGACAGCATTTAAACTAAGTCATGTTTTATGTTGTTAATGTGCTTTTGAGATAAAATGCAGTCATAAAAAGTTAGGATGTAGATTAAAAACAAGAACAGCATTATGCAGCTGTGTTTCTATAGTTTCAGGGTCTGCTCCAGGTCAATCTTTGCCTGGTATCTCTGGTCAAAAGGGCTGCTTTGCTGCTCTTGTGAATGATACCAGGAGAGGAGATCAAAGAACTAAAAGTCACTTACAATCTACTTCTTTCAAGACTTACTTAAAAAAAGAGAAGAAATATCTTTAAGCACATGAAACCAGATGCAGAATGCAGCTTTCCACTAATTGAGAAATCTGATCTTACAATATTAATTGGATTTTTTTTTATTAGAAATTATTAGAATAGTTAGGGAAGATATAAACACAAATGAGTCACAAATCAGTTAACTCCTCAAATGAGAACATGGTGCTAATAGAGGAAATATCCAAGCTGATACAGATTTTGATGCCACCAAGAAAATATACAAGGGGTTCAGCAGTCACCAGGAGATTCGTGTTGAGCTTTAACTTCTAATCAGGAAACAGAATTTATACTTAGTGGGAATTAACAGCCTAGATAAAAGAGATTTTTCTAGGTTTGAGGTGTTAACAAATGCAGCAATCAATGCTAACATAGTATTTTCCAAACAGGCTGTGTATAAGAGGAGCTCACAGTTGCTGGCAGGACAAGTGAACCTCGCTGTCCTCCTCTGGGAACAGAGACTATCCCAGTGTTTGAAAGGAGCCCGCGGGCACACTCAGCAACTGGAGTATGAGGAAAACAGGGTTTCACTTAATGTCAGTATAACAGAAGATAAATCTTTCCATTAGCCAGCTGTGTTAAGGAAAATAATTCATATGAGGGTTTACACTTCATTAGAATGTCTGTCTAAGGGATGAGACCGGACTCTGTGAGCAGCCTTGCATGAATTCACGCAGCTGCAAACTTTGATCTGATACAGGAGACTGGATAAATTCACTTTTCCATGAAGGTTTAATGGAACTTTTTTGCAGTTAGGATCCTGTGTTTGTTTAGAGTTATTGGGAAAGCTAGCACTGAAGGCTGTGGCAGAGAGAACACGTACAGAACAAGCATCCCGGATTTATACTTAATCCCCTATACAATCCTTGCTGGCGTCCTTGGTGGAAAACTGTTACAACACCACCGAATTACTTTTCTGATGAATTAAGGAGTCCACTTCTTTTTAATGGTAATGGGAATTACATTTCACTTTTTCTGATTCATTTGCTAATAATTAGTGCCAAATGTACCTTTAATGGATTATTAGAAAAGAATAACAGCATCTCGGCCTGATGGAAGAAGAATAACTTTGTGTCTCATTCTCTGAGATTTCAGGTGGAAATCATGTGATATACAAATCAGGATTCCTCATTTTGTGTGAGAGTGTGTATTTTTAGCTCCCTATCCCTTTAGTGGTTACATGTGGAGAATTGCATTAAATTTTTATTTACCTCTTAAAATTCAAATTTCTGTCTCACAGCTTGCTGCTTTCAGGGTTGCAATGCCTGTGAGAATTCAGAACTACAAGGTCTTGTTCAAAGAGTGCTGTGACACCTAAAGAAGAAGAGAAAGACTGACAATGTGTTTTGGAAGGATACGCATAAATATGCTCATACACAGACAATGTTATTTAAAATGTTTCTTTGTATATATGGGGGGCATTGTCTGCTTCTTCTAGTTATGACTTTGATGTATTTTGTATGTGCATGAAGTGGTCAAATTATAAATATTATTAAGAATCATATTTCTCTGAAATAATCTGTATTATTTCTGATAATCTATTTTCACCAGGCAATATGATTATTTTTCAGATCACCAGTCACACATTGTTATTTACAGATGCCCTTCACCATGTGTTTTGTGAGCAGAGATCTCAGATCAGGACAGAGAGTTGTTAATAAATGGTTGCCAGGTGGGAAACTGGCACAGGGTAACAAGGAGATTTGGTCTATTAATGTCAGGTAGATTTTGCAAAGTGGTGATTAGAGCAGCATCTGCTGCATGAATGTGTTTTGAGAGTGAAACATGGTCACTTAACCCCAGAAGATTCTAACTGATAGAAATTCACTGAGAAGCAATGGTTTGAATAAAGCTTTGAACTCTGCCCTGCTGCCTGGCGAGGGACAAGCCAGATCACTTGGACTAAACACTTTGATTTGCTTTGCTCTTTCTCTCTTGTTGTCAATGAGATTATTGTCACCTTGTACATACTACTGTGCTCTTAGATTCTGTTGGGACATCAAGCCAGGAGACTGCCAGCCTGCTGTGATATTCCTGCCTTGTATATCTCAAAATAAGCTTTTAGGATATAGACAACTTCTCTGTAGCATAAAACAGATCTCTTTACACAGGCAAGAGACAAAAATAATTGCCCTATATCCAGGTACGTGAATAGCAGAGTTCATAGTCATATTTGAAGCAGTGTTTGAATTAATATAACTAACACAGTTATGGAGCTTCTTTATTTTTCTTTGAATTTGGGGGGAAAGATCAATTTTCCCCTAAAAAAACAGTCAGTCAGCTTCCCTTTTTAAAAGGCAATTAATCTCCTTAGTCTACCTTGGAGCAGTGAAGCTGTTTATGAAACTTTATATCTCTGGGTCCAGAAGGCACAAATGCCTCTGAAAGCTGCACTGTACAGATAAGAGGCACCGAAAGTGAGCTTTTCTACATCTGTAACTGAGAGGGATGCCTGCAATTCCTATTGGATCTGGAATCCTGTTCAGTTCACCAAATCACTGCTTTTAAAGGAGAAATCATGTCCAGTCAACAGGAGTATTTATTGTAAACAAAGCCGTGATTGACAAGTCTTGCCTCTTGGTGACATTTACTTTCTCTACTAGTCACGAGTGACTTTTTTTAATTTTAATTCTTCGAGGAAGTAAGTTGTCTGAGTAGCACTACAAACAGAAAAATGGCAGTGCTAACAAAGTCAAGTAGACCTACTAGTTGCTATGAGTTAATCAACATTTCACAGTGATAAACACATTTCTAAACAAATTTACCAAACACCAGCATAATCCATTGCTGTAATCCCATTTCACAAAACAGATTTGCCCACTTGAGGTGTGACTCTCATCTAATGTTGAACCAGGAAATATTTTGTTAAGCCTTAGCACACATGTGCTCATAATTTGCTGAAGGGAGTTGGGCTGTGCACCAGAACTGAGCATAGCTGAATGTGGTTGGAGCCTTGGCTGCCCAGTTCCTAGATTTCCCAAGATTCTCATCCATATCTAGCAAGAGCACATTTAATTGCGGGAGAAGAAGCCTGGATCCATGCATATTTGGTGAGTCACAGATGCTGTTTCAGAGCATTCAGAATTTCCTGCCTTTGAGAGTGGTTTTACACATCTTTGAAAAGCTGCTTTTGGAGAAGTACAGTCTAGGATTACATGTAATGTGGGTGCATTTGCATAGAAATGATGAACTCTCAGAAAACCTCTAGTCAGTTTGAATTTCAGCATTTCTAACAAAGTCATACATATAGCCCATGACGATTTTTTTCTCACTCTGAAGAATCACACACACCCAGTGCCCTCAACACAGATTTCAAGCATGTCTATGAAGGCACGTAGCAATGTCAATCATCATCATCGCCATCATCATCATCAGAAGCCAGAACAGCTGTAACTCACTGTCTTCTCCTCTTCCTAATAATGAGATGAAGTCTGCAGAACAATGAGCATAATTAACGCACCATGAGCATTTTCTGTATTTTAATTTGCTAGCTGTATCAAAAGGCACTACTGATAAACCGAATTTGAAGAATGCACTGTGAACATTGTCAAAATCAAGGTGATGGAAGTATTCCACAGGTAGTTTAAACTGTGGCATATAGATCATTAATATTTAATTTACTGGATTTTCTTCTTCTTAAATGTGATACTACTTTATTATTATTTTTCAATCATTATCAGTAATGGATATTTGATAGTGCTTTTTATGTTCAAAATTTCTTTAGTTCCACAACAACCACCAGAGGGATGAAAATACATGTTAGTATCCCTTCACTCTGTTTGCAGGAGCAGAGAAAGCCTGTGGCCAGACAAATCTCCCCTGCGACGCAGTGCAGATTCCTGCTGCAGCAACTCCCAGAGCAGTACCAGGTGAGCGGGCAAGTCAAACCAACACAGTGCAACACCATGCAGAGGTCCCAGCTTGTACTGCAAAAGCAATGTGCAAGGGCATGTTTGTACTAGGCAATGTTTTTTTCATGCAACTTCCGTTTATGGAAGAATAGGCTAAGACATCCTGCTCAGTCATTCCTGCCATAGGGTGGAAACTTATGGAAGAGGGTCAAAGTGAAAAATCAGAGGTTAGTAAGTCTATCAAGGCATATAAAGCCTGTTTACAGTGATGTCCATTCAAGGTCTTGTCGGACTGAGTCCAGGGTACAGTCTGTATTTAAAGCACAAGAACCTGTGGTAGTTCAAGATTGTTTGGATTTTTTTTTTTGGGGGGGGGGAAATTATTTTTTGTTTGCTTGTTTGTGGATTTGTTTGGGTGGGGGGGTGGTGGTTGTTTTTTTTTTCTCCTTGTAGTTTTAGGAGAAAAATAAATATTTTGAGATTGCAACCTATCAAGTCCTTTTTAGATGTCTTCATTTGGATGAGATGACTCATCAGATTAACTCCACTATGATGCTTTAAGGTAATCAGATCATTTCAAGATAATTTTTTCTCAGAGTAAATACTCCAAAGCATCAGAGCTATCACAATAGCTGAAAACATGGTACCTAATTCTGAGCAGTTTTGTCACAGAGAGCTAGCAAATAAAGACACTGGGGAGGATGAGGATGAAGTTGACAGCATTCAGCAAGAAATCAGTATATAGTATATATTATTATTATTATTATTATTATTATTATTATTATTATTATTATTATTATATATACGGAGGGTGGGGTTTGTTTTGTGGTTTTTTTTTCCTTTAAACAGCAGAAATCATTAAGTGATGTACTCATTTATTCAGAGGTCAGATTTCATCAGAGACTAATTTTAATCAGAAATCATTATTATTTAGATTTGCTTGAGAAGAAGAGGGAATTAGGTGCTCACTCACTTTTATACCACTTCTCTGTGAAAAAAAGATATTCATCAACCTGAAGTGTAACTTGCAAAGAAAACTTCCAAAGTACATCTATGTTTCTATCTTCCTGCCTTTTAACCATTTTGAAAAAGAGCAGATTTTTTTTTCACATCCAAAAAACACAGCAATATTATTTATGTGCACTGACCTTTTAAGAGTGTGAACAAGGTAAAAATTCATTCAGCCTCCAGAATATAAAATATTATCTTGAAATTATGAATGTTCTAGCCTAGAACATTGCCATTTCTGTTCTGCACTCTGCCTTTTTGACAGTTTTTTACATCTTTGCAGTATTGTTTTGTGAATTGCATTAAATGTTACACCTGGGACACAGAACTGTGAGATGGCAGATGAATATTCAGCTGTGAGTTATCTATATTAGTGTGGGGTTAGTGTCTATAAAGATTTGAGAACAGCTTACCCACAGAAGCTTTTAGAAAAGACCTTGAATTGTGAATTGCTATCATCGTTTCTGTGCCTGGGTGGTTTATGAATTGTGGGGAAACTTTTGATTTCATAAATAATGTGCTCCAGAAAGGTAGAAACATCTTCTTAGCTTAAAAAAAAAAAAAAAAAAAAGTTTTCCACTCCATCTATCTTTTTCAAAGAACTTAAAATGCACAAATTAAGATACTGCAGAGTAAAAGAAACAGTTGCAAGGGTGGCATTTCTGGGGCTTCTTTGGTGCTTCCTCACTGGTTAATCTGATCACCTGCTGTGTCTTCGGTGCTGAACGTAGGGTCAGTAGTAGCTAAAGCTCTTCCTGTCCTCTTCTGTAGCTGTCAATGGGACTGAAGCTGCCAAGATAATCGCCACTTCTATAGCTTGTGCCAGGGAACATGCCCCAGTAGAGATGACTCTCACCACTGGCTGTTCTCAGTGTGTTCAAAGGCAACCCTGCTCTGATCCAGGGGACTAGACAACACATGGATTGCAAAATCTTGGGAGGGACATTGCAGAAGCTACATGGCAGGAGCAAAGGGTGTTGGATTACAGGATGCATTGTTGGGAGAGGATTGGATGTAGGATGACTGATAGGGAAGTGCATGGAAGATATGGGGAACTATTTCTCAATGTCTACTTGCAATTCAGTGCATCTGATATTGCACAAAGCAGGAGAAGGAGGCAGGAAAAACAGTATTTATTAGTAACTTCTGTATTTTGAATTTGCCCTTGTAGAAAACTGTTTTCGCAGAATTAAAAGTAAGCAAATGGCACCATTTGGTCAGCAGATGTCATATGCTCCATAGAGCTTTCAATTGCAAAGCAGTCTGCACAGAGGGCCATCATCACTGCAATTACACAAAGTCCTCCAAAAAAATACATCTATTAGCTTGATGGGAGCTGAGTATGCATGAAGGCTACACTTTCAAAGGCTGCAGAAGAATCATGTTTCACCCCTGTTCTATTCAGGTTATAAAGGAAGTGGGTTGTCTTCCCTCTCACTAGGCATAAGGCCATAAAAGACTTTCAAAGGTAGGAGAGCTGAAAAACAGACCGTGATCTCTTTCCGGTCATATATTCAGTCCATCTCCTGCATAAGAACCGAGCTTTTTAAGCCACATGAAAAAGTGTATCAAATGAAGCCAGTAATCTATTTTCGTAACCATAAACAAAAGCTGTGTTGTGGGAAATCTCTTCTTACCTGAAACTGAATCTTCCTCTCCTCAGCACAGCAAAGGCTGTTCTCCCCACACAAGGTCCAGACAAGCAAATAGACTAAGGTCTGATTAATCCAGGACGTAGTCAAGGCAGTGATTTATGCAGCACAGATGATGAGTCTTTCTTTAATGCATACAAGACTTATACCTTAAATAAGTAAAACTTACCTACTGAATTTGCAATCAGTACATACTTTGTAACAGACTTCAAGAACTTGCTTCGAAATTCTCCTTCTTTGGAGACAAACTGTTTTGTTTCTTTCAGGAAGAGTTGGTTATCCGCTAACATAACAAGTTTGGGAACACACAACAAGAGGTATTTGTGCCAACTGTAGTCCTAAAAGGTTTACCTCTCATATGTTCACTGCTCTTGTTTTTTTTGGTATATCACACAAGTGCTGCAGGAACAGAAACAAACATGTTATTTTCATGTGATTTTTGTGGCAGATACAAGACTTTACCTTAAGATGCACAATGTAGGGTTTATTAAATAGGTGGCAAAAGAAGAAACATTTCCAAGAACATATTTCAGGCAATTGAGCTAGGTTCTTGTGGCAAAGCGTTCAAGTTATTCCACAGTATTGTGCAAAGTAATTGGAGAGCTGCTCCTGACTTGTTATCACCACTGCTAAGTCTTTTAAGTTCAGAAGTTATCCAGAATAAAAAAAAAACTCACCTCCTGGTAAGCCTGAGTCATAATGATGAAAAGCCAATACCTCCAGCAGCCCCGGCATATGTACATACTACAAGACTTGAAAGTAAGCCCTGTAGCTACTGTAACTATCAGAGCTTCCTGGGCCTCAAACACCTGGTGGCTCTGCCTTAGAATAACATGAACAAGGCAGAACTGCATCATTAAAAACATTATTCTGAGTTGGGAATGCCTGCTGTTTAACATGTAATGTAATTAAGTGAAATTCGTCACACGGATGAACTGGAAACGTGATGATCAGATTATCTGATGCCCATGTGGTATGCTGAAGGCTCATCAGTTTTCATGTGAAGGCTCAGAAAGAATATTCTTCCTGTGTAACCCTGATACAGGCTTAGCCTTGTCTTGTTTTGCTCTATTTTGTTTTCCCCCCAAAATGGGATTATTTCTGCTTCCCATCTTTACATTGTCTGAAAATAAAATTAAAAGCTTTATGGACTTCATAAAGTCCATAATTCCCTGAATAATCTGGTGACCTCTGTGATGGAGTGACTGTGTTGGTGGATAACGGACGAGCAACTCATGACTTCTATCTTGACTTCTGCAAGGCCTTTGACAAGATCCCACACAAGATCCTTCTTGCTAAATAAGAGAGATATGGGTTTCATGGAGAGATTATTTGATGAATAAGGAACAGGCTGGATGGCCACATGCAAACAGTTGCAGTCAATTGTTCTGTGTCCAAATGGAGATCGGTAACAGTAACAAGTAGTCTCCCTCAGAGGACTGGGACTGGTATGGTACTTTTCAATATCCTTATTAATGACAGACAGTAGGAATGAGTGTACCTTAAGCACTTGGTGCACCACCAAGATGAGTGATGCAGTTGATTTGCTAGAGGGATGGGCTGCCATCCAGAAGGACGTTGACAGGCTGCAAGAGTGGGCACGTGAACCTCATGAAGTTCAGCAAGGCCAAGTGCAAGGTCCTGCACCTGGGCCGGTGCAATCCCCAATATCAGTACAGACTAGGGGAAGAATGGACTGAGAGCAGCCCTACTGAGAGGGACTTAAGGGTACTGGGGATAAACCAACAATGTGCGCTTACAGCCCGGAAAGCCATTTGTACCCTAGGCTGCATCAAGAGAAACATAGGCAGCAGGTCGAGGGAGGGAATTCTGCCCCTTCTGCTCTGCTCTGGTGAGACCCCATCTGGAGTCCTGTGTCCAGTTCTGGGGCTCTCAGTACACAAGAGACATGGACCTGTTAGAATGGGACCAGAGGAGGGCCATGAAAATGACCAGAAGATTGAAACAACTCTTCTCTGAAGAAAAGTTGAGAGAGTTGAGGTTGTTCAGTCTGGAGAAGAGAAGGCTCCAGGGAGAACTTACTGTGGCCTTCCACCCTAAGAGGTCTTAGAAGAAAGATGGAGAAAGACTTTTTACCTGGGCCTGTAGTGATGTGACAAGATATAATGATTTTAAATAGAAAGAAGTTAGATTTTGATTGGATATAAGAAAGATTTTCTTCTTGTTGGTGAAACACAAGAACAGGTTGCCCAGAGAAGTTGTGGATACCCCACCATTGGAAGTGTTCAAGGTCAGGTAAGACAGGGCTTTGAGCAACCTGGTCTAGTGAAAGATGTCCCTGCCCATGGAAGAGGAGTTGGACTAGACGATATTTAAATGTTGCTTCCAACTCAAACCATTCTATGATTCTATGATTCGTAGTCCTGCTGTATGTGTAAGCCACATGGAATCATAGAATCATAGAAAGTTTTGGGTTGGAAGGGACCCCTAGAGGTCATCTAGTCCAACCCCCCCACAGCGAGCAGGGACATCGCTAACTAGATCAGGTTGCTCAGAGCCC
>Ga0065711_1002182_pt1 | contig 37416 bp, 15 predicted proteins | sample Hoacrofraction12_FD_59098 | JGI IMG/M metagenome (GOLD analysis project Ga0065711, IMG submission 59098) | Hoatzin crop microbial communities from Cojedes, Venezuela - Epithelial fraction 12 v2 (version 2) | ecosystem: Host-associated > Birds > Digestive system > Esophagus > Crop | place...
AGGCGGGCGGGGGGATGCTGAACTCCTCGTGCCCTGGAGTCGGCTTAATAGTGTTAATGAGCTATTCAGAGTCAACATGTTCTCACCCGAATGAGGAAGGCGGGTGGTGAAAAGACGGGGGGAAAACGAGAGGTCACTGGGACCTGGCGCTGTCCTCTGGTGTGAGGCGGGCTCCGCTCCGGGAGGGCCGAGTCAAGGTCCTGGAGCACTCGCGAGTTGCAAGTGTTCAACTTTATTGCGGTATAAATCCTCTAGCTGCTGCAGTCCCTTAAGGACGACAGTGGATCACTCCAGCAAACCAAGAGCAGCCGAGATGTGCGCGGCGAGTCCCTCCCGCGCTTCGCCCACCCTGCACCGTGTGCGTGGCAGAGCCGCTTGTGCAGATGCGGAGGCGCAGGTTTGCAGCCTCGTCAAGTTATAAACCCAGCTAGGAGAAACCTGCTTATGGATGAGAAAGACGAACCTTTGCATATCGGCTCTTGTGTGCGGAAGCCGAGGGGAAGGCAAAAGAGGTGCGAACCAGCGGTTTTGTGTTTTGAAGGGTCACGTTTGGGGCTGCAGGGTGGAGCTCGAAAGGTGGGATGCCTCTCGCCGAAGATTCCTTTGAAAATAGGAAATGTCGGTCTTTTTCACTGAACTGGGGTGAAAATAGCAGAGGGGATCACAAGCTTTGGAAGATATGATGGAGGTTTCTGACCTGCTGGGTCCCTGGTCCCCTCTCACACTCCTTCTTCACTCAGGGAGAGCGCCAGGAGGGTTGGTTTTTTTTTTTTTTCTCCTCAGTTTACTCGTGGGGTGAGGAGATTTTTCTCACTGTTGAATGGAACCTGAGTGCTCCGATGTTTTGGAGAGGAGCAGATACTGAGTGGTGTAAATGCCAAACTGGTCTGGAAGTCCAGTTTCAGTGCAAACTGAGCAGGAAGAGCGAGAATCTCTTACCTTGTAGCTTCCCAACTCCCCTGTGCGATACAGATGATGAAAACGTAAAGAATGAGCAAGGGTTTATGCAGAAGGGACCCCTCCGCCCCCTAGTTAAGAAAATAAGCAAAAGGTCATTTCCATCTTCCGTAAATTCCAAGCTTTGAGAAAGTGAATTCTAGGCTTAAGAACAAACGTTCCTGGTAAGCGTATGTACTGAACTAAATGGGTACGATTGCACGGGCATTTTAGCAGCAAGAGGGAAGGTTATTTTCTGTGTAATAGCAGTGTGTCAAACATTAATGTAAATTACCTTTAAGGATTCCAGCTTTAAAGCACCCATATTTGCTCTTCTTTGTATTCCGCTTGGCATATGTGAGTACAGACACAGAATATTTGTTTCTTTTCTTATTTGTTCTGTACACACAGTTGCCATATCATTGATTATTAGCTGTGCATGTTTATCACATAAAGGGACTCAGGTAGGAGTCAATTAATAGAGCATGCAACTGCTGAAGTTACGTTTATATTTAGATCGCAAACAACCTTCCTTTAAACAAATGGGTAAAGCAAAGTGCAAATCCTTTGACTTTTTGAGCACGAGCAAATATTATAATAATTTGTCCCCAGAGAAAGCTAAGGAAGCTTTCCTATATACATTTCGTTGTCCTTTAGCATTTTAAAGAATAGCAATAGCGGTAACATACACAGATAAAGTGGATTAGGTACCTAATTGTGACTAATCTCTGTTCTGATGATATAGAATGTGTAGGATACAGTTCCAGTTGACCTCTTCACATTGCATTATGTAGCTGGCTGATTAGAAGTACAAATTGAATGCAATTTGTTTGAAAGATTATTGCACAAGTAACTGCTATATTGATGAATGTTTTGCTTGATGATGTGGTAAATACAATTTAGAGTAAATTAACCGTTAATCGTATCTACATAATTCACCTTTAAATTACTATTACTATTTATATCTTAGTGTACTACCAGATTTAAAATGATTGTATAAACAATGTGGTATCGTTATGTGTGGTGGCTCAGACTTTGAGAACAGTCCTTCCTAGCATATTAAGCAAGCTTTAAGGAAATCTGTCTTTCAAGTGGAAACGAAGCTCTCCCTATGTTTTTGGACAGTTACAATGAAATATTTTCATAGCTTTTCATAGCAATACCATTTTTGGCCTGTCTCTGGGACATCACGTTTCGCCTCCTTCTCAGTCAATGGGAGAATCAGCAAACCGTATTTCCACGCCTACGGGCCCACCTTTCTTAAGTGTTTCTCTCAAATTGACCTATTTGGAATTGTCAGAGTCCTCTCCTCTGTCAAAGGTAGATACTTGTTCTCTTGTGCCTCTCAAGTATGTGACGGAGTGTGTAGGATAGTGAATTCACTGGGAAAGTTTTTACTTGCAGAATACCCCGCACTCTTTCTGATATCATTAGTGGAACTAGTTGTATCAGTAAGCCTAGTCATCTAACTTAAATACTTGAGATAAGGCTTAGTGACTTTAATTGGATGATGTATTTTTTCTTAAATAGTTGTAAACAGTAGAAACAAATTTGACCTGCTGCTTTTAATTTATATTTTAATTTATATTTCTCTGTATTAATGGGAATTTTGCCACTTGCCTATTGGTGTACAGAACTGGGTCTGTTCAATCTGCAATGTACTTTTCCTAAGACCAGAAAGCCTACCATCATTCACGTGATTTGATTAGCAATGTAAATTTACAGAGGAATTGTTCTAATAAATCAAAATGCTTGGGAAGCATGTGCCTCAAAAAAAAAGAAGTTTAAAAGGATTCCTCTTGAACTACTCAGTGCAGTATTCTGTTTGTTCGCCATTAGTTTTTACTACAGACTTGTCTCCCTGGAACACTGTTTATATATTTCTTGCAAATAGGAGCCAGGCCTTTCCAGGTGTCTGCAATACGATTCTGCAGTTCTTCTTTGTTCATGTAGGGGCTTTCTTAGCCACCATTTGTCTAATTCACTCCAAATTTTTATGCTTGTATTTAAACCAGGTGACTAGTGGCCAAGGCACTAAAACTGTGGACCAGAGTCCACAGTCACTGCTCATAGGAAGAAAGTTTTATTTGCTAGAGTAAGGATTAAAGGATCCATGGAAAAAATAATTCATTAGTTGAAATGCATGCATACTGGTAGTCTCACGTGTCATGAAATTCAAGATTGCAAAGAAGTTTCTCTAAGAAAGAAAAGTGGCTTCAAATGCCACTTTTTTAGTGCCACTTCTTTCTTTTCCCATTCTGTGTGCTGGCTGTTCCAGGCATTTGCAACCTCCCTCTTCCCAAACACCGAGCTACAGATCTCGTAAAATGATTGTCTGGGGTTGAGACTCATTCAGCAGGGGCAATGGCTGAAGCCATTACTATCTCCAGCTGTCTGCATCACTCTGCTGATGAAAGGTACAGAGCCCGCTCCAGGGACTCTTACTCCTAAAATGCCACAGTTTATGGTTTAAGGTAAACTGCCACAGATTTCACTTCACGTGGGAGCGTTGGACTGTGCACAGTAGCACAGCTGTTCCTGCTAGAGACGTTGTTCACACTTTATCCTTACTCTGCCCTTCTGCACTCTGAATGGCATAAACGAGGCTTGTGAACACCGCTGCAGCAGCTGGGTGCTTCAGTCCCTTTGGGGATCAGCCCCAGTGGTGGTCCTACATGGCAGAGGGGGGGACACCACTGGCCATGGCATTTAAGGTTATGTCCACTACTCTGTGAGAGTTCAGAGAGCTGAAGACAAGCAAGGCAGTGGGAAGAACATTTACTGGTTTTACCACACAACATTTACATCTTGTCTACGGATTTTGTTGGTGGCCTTGCAGAAGAGGCAGGCCAAGCAGTTGGACTGCTGCCAAAGGATTCCCCTCCACCCTATCACCCTCTCAATACTCTGCACAAAACGGGATGCAGAACTGGCTCCTACTCTCGTAACGGCAACAGTGTGCTCCTTAAGCAGGTTTACAATTTTACTGGCTCTGCTTCTGTTTCCTTAATCTGTTGCATGTTTGCTCTCGCTGCTCTGTGCTGCATCTCAGTACTGTTGCGATTTCCATATTGTTTCACTGTAATTATCATGAGATACAACAGGTGTGATAAGTTAGTAAACTGCTTCTGAAGTAAGCTCTTCTCCATTATGGTGTTCTTGCTAGTTTTTATTCATACACACACAAACGTGGCATTTCAACATGGCCTAAATTAAGTGTTAACGAATAAATCTCCTTTGTCCATTCAGCAGTGGCAAGTATCTGTTTAAAATCTAATTCTCCTTCCCTCACCTCTCTTTTGTACTTTACAGAGTGGGCCAGGCTCCAGCACACGTGTTTGTACTCAGCAGGTTACTTCAGAGGCAGCCCCTTTCACTTTGATGACACTATTTATGGAGGCAGGCATCACTCTGTGCGAACAAGGGTGTAGCGCCTGACCCTGCTGAAGGTTTGGGATGGCTGAAGTCTGGAGTCAATCACATGATCTTTAACACAGTTAGACGATTTATTCCTGTTGTTGTCTCTTGTTATCATCCACTTAGTGCAATTAAATTGCAGAAGTCCTGATTTACTCAAGCACTCGAGCACATGGCAGGCTCTAAAAGTGCTTAGACACAACTTTCAGTACATGATTATATCCTAGCGCGTTCAGTTTTGAAATTAAAAAAAAAACCCTGAGGCACACATTTAGAAATTAGAATATTCCTTGGCTTTGCCAAATAGAGATGACTTGAAGGATATGCTTGTTACTCTGTTGGATTGGGAGCTAATAAAGAACAGCCGTAGCTTTTCAGCTACAAACCGCTGTGTGTAAATCTTGGGGGCAGCAATGTTGAAAATAACAGCTATTATCTGTTGAAGTTTCAGTGCAACTATGGAAACTCAAATGCCTGACTAACTAAAGTTTGGCTATATCCCTAGCATTGTGTGGATATTTTGACATAACCTAGAATGAAGATCTTTAAACCCACCCAACATTCAATGTCCTTACATCTGTGCTGTCACTTAGCGAGTGAACATGCACAGTCTGCCCTGAAGGCAGCCGATTTCCAAGCAGCCTGTGGCTTTCCATCATCTCTGTACTATGTTTGGCAGCTGGTAGCCTGGGCTTTGCTATAGAAAACTCTCTTCCTCAGACTTAGGCCTTGGTTAACCGAAATCCACCCAAAGGCATTGCACACTATTTTTCTCTTGCTGTTCCCAAAGGCTGTTTTGTACATAGAACAAAATAATGAACTTTAATGACTTCTTCATAAGGCATATCCCAGTAGAGTATTTGCTCAAAAAAGGCTGGATTTGGGGATAAATAGCTTGATAGCATCCTCCTGTTTGCAGCCAGACCACTGAACAGCGTTCCCCAAAATAATTCTGTTGTTCCTAAGCTGCTGGTAGGAGAGTTAAAGAAAATGTGTCATCTTCTGAAAGACGATCAGCTTCCTTAGTGCTTTCTAGTCGGTGAAAACCAGAAACGGGGGTGGGGATGTGGCTTCAGTCCGAAGAAAGCTTCATATGTGTGTGACTACAGCTGTGCAACTTAACATGAATATGCGCTTGGTGCTTCCATGATGATATCTAGTGAGTTCAGGAAAGCAGTAGGAGGGATGGTGCACAGCAGCATTTGCACAGGTGTGATCCTCTGGAGTTGCTGCATATGTGCTACAGAAGTGGTCACCACAAGTATGGTAAATCTCATACTTTATGACATACTGGAGTTGTTATATGAACCCAGATCAAATGTTCATTTAGCCCAGCTGCAGATTAGCTGTAGCGTTGGTCCAAGGACAGCTGTAGGATGGAAGTGGAGTCAATCTGCGTATATACATTGGATGCTTTTGTGAGAACATACAGTGGCCCAGTCAGAGACACTTCTAGGTGTTGAGAAACCCTTGATAAATGTGCATGTGAAGCAGTGACGACAGAGTGGCTGAAGCCAGCTAAGGCCCCTGCCTGTGCTGGTAGACAAAAGGACTAAGAGGGCAAATGTACTAGTAAGATAATAGATTTAAATTCCTAAAGAAGATTGTAGCTAGATGTTATTGTGTTTTATTCGATGATTTTTACTTATTTTTTGAGAAATCTTAGATATGCCTAGAAAGTGTTTCAATACCTACAACCTTTCAACCCACTGGAGACTTATTCATCAGTTTCATCAGCTGGATTTTAACATTTCTGTAACTTTGTGTGTTAATGATCAGTTGTTGTCAGGAGAATTGTCAAAAAGCATTAACTACCATTAAAAATTTCTCTCTTCCAAATGTGATAGAAGGCTTAGGGTCAGCAGTAGTTGTGCAATGTACGGTGGTTTAGCTTTGTGGTCCAGGAGGTCTAGGTAGTCAATCAGGTTATATGGCATCAATTTTAACATTTAATGGACCCACTTAACAAATAGAACCGTGTATAATGTATACTCTGAGGAGAGAAAATCAGAGACCAGGAAAGTATAAAATAAAACAGAGTATTATGTGTTATCTTATAGCCTCGTGATAGGGGCTTTTCTTGGCTGGATGACCAAGCCCAAGTCCGATGTGAACAGAGCCTTAGACTGAAGTGGAAAGTAATGCAAGTGGGATTTGGCTGCAGTACAAGTTTGACTGTGGGTAAGAAGGAGATAAAAGCAAGTCTAACTCAGGTACAAATAATGAAATGAGGTAACAGGTATATTAATTTGTAAAAAAACCAAAAGAGCCATTTTCCCCAAATTCCAAAACATACATGCAAATCCTTGCCTGTCTTCCTCCCCTCACATCGTCTAGAATTTAAGCAAAACAAGGTTCAGTTGAAAAGTATTTATGAAGTACTGTATCATGGTTGCTTGCTTTGTGGGGAGATAACGGCACACAACGGCTCTCGGGCAAACTGCTGTCCCTTGGCCAAAGCTGAGGAACTCTGAGCAAGTGAATTGGAAGGCTTTCATGGTAGAAAAATCTTACTTCTTCTGAGGAAGGTGAAAGTCTTATGACAAGAAAGGATAAATCTGATGAAAGAGAAAGCTATCTACTGTAAATAGGACCTCCTCACCAGACAGAGGTCAGGAACCCTTTTGGACTCAGCATGTCTCTTCACCATGAGGCACAGCTGATCAGAAAGAGCAGGCTGGCAAGATGAAGCGGTATGCTATGAGGCACGCAGATAGGAAATTTCCCAAGGCAGAACAAACAGAATGAACAGTAAATCATTTTTAAAGCATATTCTTTTTCTCAAATAAACTATTCCCAGGTTACAAAAGCTCATCCAGAAAGTCATCACAGAAAAGCTAACTAATTTTCTGAAGTGTTCACCTTAGGATCTTAGGAAAGTTGTCACAACAAAAGCTTTAATTATGGAGAACATGGAGGAGTTGATAAAATCTAAAATATCAATAAATTAACTTTTGCAGTAAATTATTAAAAGTAATAACAGCAAATTTTCAGGACCACTCTTCACTGCACAGTTTCAAAGGAACTGAAGTATGAAACTGCTTAACTACTGTGGTGTAGAATGTAACACAAGAACAGCTATATAGGAACAGACACATACTGATAGTGACCATAGCAAATACTTTGGACTGAGTATAAAAATAGGACAAGCACGTAGTAATGCTTCCTCAGCACTATCAGTCTTTGAAGAGTTCAAATGACTTCCTAGAAGGAGGTGAGATCTTTCAATGTATTCATGTCAATATTTAGTGGGTATTTTTTATCCACAAATTCATCTCTCTACCTTCTGAAACCATGTGAGCTTTTGCCAAGCTTAAGTAAATGTGGTAAGAAAGGCCTTTTGTTGTGGAAGTGCCACCTTTTCATTCCTTTCTTACCCCGTAATTCTTGCATTAGAAGAAGTGAACAACAGCTTCCTACTAATTTTCTCTGTGTTGCTCATAATTCACAGATCTTATTTTTTTCTCCCTGTCACCTTTTCAGCCTGAGGAGTCTCATTAACTATTTCTCACAAAGAAGCTGTTCCAAGCCCACCATCCTTGCTGTCCCACTCTCAGCTTATTCAGGTTTTCAGATTGAATGATTAGAGTATACAATATTTGCTGTGTCGGTGCATGAGGTGTTTGTGTACAGTGCGAGGTATCATAATTTTTATAATCCTGATTCACTGCATAATTATGCAATGATGTGTATTTTCTTACACACAGAGCAGCGTGTGTTATCAGTGACCTCTCTGCAATGTGATGCATCATTCTTTCGTGAAACTTCTCAGTGTAAGTGGTGAGACATGCAAATTAGAGGGTTCTTCACCAAAATGGTGTTTAATGCTACTAGTTTTAGAAAGAAAAATCTGAAACTAGGTTTTAAAGACCATACTTAGGCCCTATAGAGGAGAGTATTGTATATGCCCCTAATGACTCAGAGTCCATAGCTACATAACTGTCTTCTGTGGCTTCCAAACACCCAGAAACAGGACTTTTCTCTAATTTTGTGCCAAATTTTCAGTTACAGTTACTTACAAAACAGAATACTCAGTTCTTGAAAATATCTTGGCTGCTTTAGCCCTTTTCCTTGCCATGAGAGGACAGAACTGGTATGAGACTCTTATGTCTAAAAAAGTGCTTGGATTTTAAAGAGAAAATACCCAACATCCTTCATGAAAATCATAAGAAGCTCCTTTTGGCTGTCTTTATTATATACCTTCATGTGCCGTAGGAGTTCCTAGGATTTAGAAACACGTCCCTTTATAACACCTACCAAAAAATCATAAGCAACCTCTCAAATCCTTTTGTCCAAGCGTATCTGATAGCTATCTAGTGTGTTATTTCCAATAATTTCTGCTCAGTTAGGTACACAATAACAATAGTATTGTGTGTATTCAATCAAGTATTTTTATTCACAGAATACATCTCAAATTTATTTTAGCAGTTTAAATAAGAGAGTTTAATATATATTTAGTCAAGCATTACAGTGGTGAGGGCTTAAGCAGATTAGAAATAAATGAATCCAATTAAAGAACACCTCTGTGAAGTCTGATGTGTCGTAAACATGAATGAACTGTTTGCACAGCGACTGTAAAGAAATCATTAATGATTAACTATCTAGAAGAGGTTTAATCAAGGATAAAAGGTATAAGACATAGTTAAAAACTTTTGTGCTGAATACATGGAGATTCTGAAATAATAAAAGCATGCTTTGCATCAATAGTGACATAAGTACTGGTCTTGGGAAATATATTTTTGTTATCAGTGGTAAGATCTGTGCAGCCAGGGGCTGCAGCTGAAAGGTAGCTTAGTAACATTAGCTATCATATGTAATGACAGTGGGAGATTGTTCCTTCCAACAGAAAGTTTAAGTTTAATAGGTGAGACAGACAAAGGCCTTTCACAAATTGTTTCCTACAAGAATATATTTTTATCCTCCCTTTCAGAGCTAATATTCAGAAAAGTTAAGGTAGGGATTCTCAGAAGTGATCAGTGCTGGGCTAAATTTGATCTCACCCAAATTCAAGGTTCCACTGGCTGCCTTGAGGGTAAGCTCAGGGGAGTACCAAGAGCTTGCTAAAACCCCACAAAACATGATTAGTCCAATGTGACACCAGCAGTGTGTGGGAGGGTTGAGAATTGAACCTAGACCACTTGGCTACTAGATTGGTGTCTTACAGGTGTCGGTGGCATTCAAGGTATATTTTTTAGCACATAAAAATATTAAGAAGTCTGAGATGGGAAAGTCTACCCTGTATAACAGCAGTCTGTGGTACTGTTGTCAGTCTGGCTTTCTGTGAAACGTAAACCATCTTATAGGAATATGTGAGAACTTCTGTTTGTGTGGCATTAATTCCTGAAGGGGTGCTGCGTACATGCACTGAGGTGACATTGGGTTTTATGGAGTTGTTGAAAGGGAGTAGTAGTTGGAGGAAAAAAAATCAGACTTTTTAAAGTCTCATTTAACAGACTTTTGGTTTATTCAGGAATATTATTTTGAATGTGCAGGTGAATTTAAAGTAATGGAAAATCCCAAATGGTTGCAAAGAAGTCACCACAGTTATTTAATAAAGGCTGACAGGATGGATGTGAGTCATAGAGTTCTGCAAGATTTGACATACCTTCAGATAAAGTATTCTTAACTGTTTGGTGTCCATCCAAAAAAACTCCTGTTGTAGACTATGTCCCTCTTATCCAAATTTCTCATTATCAGGCAGATTCTAACATGTACAAATGTTCATAAACTCCTGTCAAATGTATTTCTCCATTTAACTTGGCAAGTACCGAATGTACATTGACCATGACTTTTAGCCAGTTGTGCTCCTAGGCACCTTGCACTTGAAAGAAAACACTCCCAGTACAAATAAATGTCACAGAATTAAACTCAGGTTATTGTATTTCACTTCTTTAAAACACTTTTTCAGTGCTATCTGTAACTAAAAATGGTAATTATATTTATTTGTACTTGGCCTAGGCTATCTTAGGCACTTTATTCATAAACAAGAATAGATCCCTGGTGCATATTTTCATTTAGAAAATATAGTAAATAAAGGCAAACACAGTGTACAAAGGGGTCCTTCTGGAGCCAGAGATGGCTAGGCATGTGGTTAGGAATGACAAACTGTACCTTCAGACTGCTGAAAACTCTGCCACACCATGATTATCTAGAGGCCAGGATGTTTTATTTAACTCCAGCTGAAAGTTAAATGACTGCATTCCGAGATGAGAAACCAATCAGGGAATATATAAAATTTCTCTGACAGTAGTTAGAAGATAGTCTCAGGCATTTGTGTTAAATGATCTGTACAGGAAACTTTGTGCTTCAGTTTTTTTGAGTGTGTCAAATTATTGAATTAAACTTCCTGGTCTGGCTTGCTCTTTAAATGCAGATGCAGAAACATGGTATCATGCATGCAGATCTCATGGCTGGAGAAGCTGTAAACTTTGACTCAACAAGATGTAAACAGCTACTCTTGCTTATGCTATTTATGGAGATAAATGGGTGCCTGAAACTTAATGAAGGGATCCAATATACAGATGTCTTACTTCTCCAAGTACATACATTGCTTAACTGTCAAGTGTACTAATGATAAACAACCTCTTGAAAGATTTCTGGAGGGTCTTTCCATTTACTGTAATGAGCAGTAGGTCAGGCCTATGCAGGACTTTTCACTCAAAAAATTTTAGAAAGGAGAACTACTAATATCGTCCCAATTACGGATGGAAAAACTGAGGCAGGGAGTATCTCTGAGGTCACACAACTGAAGGTCAGTGTAGTTTCACAACAAGCAGTGAGGTTCAACAGCTTTTTTTCCCATTTTGTCCTGAAATTTGGCTACCTGTATGAGCTAAGCAGTACCTCCTTTTTTTGACTGGTTCTGGAAGATGCTGAAGGGATCACATACACTCCTCCTGACAAGTGTCTCGAGCAGACTGAGGCCTTTGTAAACATTTCTGAGACATATTGTACATGAACAGAGGACACAACAGATGAGGAAATTGTCTGTTTTGTTGTACCATCTGCTGATTTAGAAAGCCATGAAGATGACAAACAGCCAGAATCTGTTCTCTTTTCACTCATCTGCTGAATGGCACTCTGTTAGCATTGCATGAGGTGGAGTGTGGAAATGTTGAAAGTTGCAGGCATTGTCTAAAAGTAGAAGAATGATATATTACAGTATTGTGGTCAGACATGCATGAGGAAGTGCCAGACTTTTACCACCTTCATGGCTGATTTTAACTGAATTGCAACAACTCAGCAAAAGAGATGGAACGTTAATGACATTAACACCTTCAGTTTAAACTCACTGTTTCTATTCTGTGTTCTGTTAGACTGGCAGCAAAGCAGACAAATATAATTTTTCTGATTTTTAATGAAACGAAATGCGGAGGGCATATGTCCCTTTTCATAGATTTTTCATGTAAAACTAGAGGAAATGATGAACATATATTATGTATTCAATAAAAACAATAGTGCATCCAATTAATATTACACCTTGTTTCCTTTTGCACGAATAATGCTTTGCACTTTCAGTCATGTGAGTGATTGTACCCATGATGTAGGAACCTGCTGTATTAAGATCATCTAATGCTTTTACTTCCAGCTTGTACTTCATTAATTACTTTAATATGCATAAGAAATAACATGGGTGTAGGTTATCCAGTGTTTGTCAGATGAAGGTGGCCACCTGATGCCTTTTTATTCTTTGTCTGCTGTGATTTCCAGTGGCAATATAATCATTGCATGCTGTTCAGACTATCCGCTGATAGATACCTGAGAATAAGAGAAAGACCTCTTTCCAGTCGTGTCTTGATATTTGCATTGCTGCTGAAGAGATTAAATTAAGTGCACTTCTAATGCCATAACTCCACATCTCAAAACTGAATTTCCGTGAATCTTCTTTAAGGTGTCTACGTTTCGTGTCTTTCAATGGAACTAAATACACTGTAAATACCTGTTTCTTTGCTGGTTATCTGTGTATTCTCAGTCACCACATGTATAGCTTATTCTTCCTTTCTGGCATGTTGTGGCATTAAAGTAAAAAAGTACTTTTCCTTATGGCTTTTGCAGAGTTTTCCATGGGCTGATAATTTTTTCTTCTTTTTTGAAGATTTTCTTCTTGTTTTGAAGGTTATGCTGCTTATGATCATACATATATAAGATCTCCATTCTTGAGTCTGATGGTCCTTCTTCTTAAGTTCTTTTGGTTGAATCTGGATATTTATTCTTCACTAATGGATATCATTATTTTACTCCTTCCTTTGGATACATCCTGTTCAGCTGCTCTTTCTATTTTGAAAGCATTTTTCAGGGCTTAAGTTCTCTTCTGTTCCATAGCCAACACTGTCTTTAAGCAGGGAATCTTAATAGCTTCAAAACTATTTGTGCCCTTAGCTCTTTAATGTTCATGTCTAATCTCACTTTAGTTTTTAGATGTTGATTAAAGTAGTCCCAAACTTTGCCCTATTACTCCAAGAAACACAACTACAAAAAAGCCTGACTTGTCTCTACAATTTTAGTTTTTCTTGGGCCATACCACAACCATGGGGCTTCTGTCACTGATTCCAGTCTTCCCAACATTATTTCTAGCGATGCTGACTCAGTTTTTCCTCAGTTTTTTTTTTCCTTCAACAAAGGCATATAAAAAAACTCCCACTTTTTCAGTTTCGTGGTGAGCTCTATCCATATGCTCAGTAGTTATGTTTGTGCAAGCTCTGTTGTTTGCCAAGAATTCAGGTTTTATGGTGCTCTAATGCTCCCTTACTGTTCTTTTTTGGGTCTGTTAATCAGCCGTTACTTCTTCCTCAAATTTTCATTAGATAGACTGTTGCCACCATGTTTCATTTTGGTAATTAGAGGAGGTAGAAAGTGTCTTCTAAAGCTGAATTGTGAGAACTCTTCACAAAAGTGTTGCAGATTCAGCTGGCATCCAAGTCCTGTGCAGATTCACTTCGCCCTCAAAAAGCTTTTCTGCTTCAGTCTTTGTCCTTCTCCATCTATGCAGCTTGCTATAACCAGGTTCTTTGAATAAAGAATGCTTTGTAGTCAATTTTCAGATGCTTTATTGCAGAGAAGTGCGGATGGTGCAGCCATCGATCCTCGGTTTTTCATGATGCTAGCTCTATTAGATCAGTAAGTGCTTTCAGAATTAAGCCCAAGCTTTATAACAGGCATTGGAAGAGCCAGAGATATGGCACATGGTGAAAATACTGCTGGGAGTTAGATCTGAGAAGACAATGGGAAGCAGCATGTTGTAGCAAGCAGATTTTGCATTTTGTCTTCTGATATTTTTTGCTTACAGTGAAGCACAGTAATCCAGTCAGTAGGTGCCTGATGCATTGAACATACTGGCCAGATTCTCCTAAGGGGGATGGGACAAGATAGAGGAGAAATAACACATTTTTGGAAGCATATGCTACCAAAAGCTGATGAATCCAAGTTTTTTGAGAAGTCAAAGAGGACCTAGAATTTCCATCCAACTGTGGAGAGAATGGCTGTTTCCCATCATGAAAAGGTGGAGGTCTTCAACATGTTTCTCTTTGCAAAGAAGCATCACTTTGGTCTTGTCTGGATTCAGTTTGATCCATCTGTTCTTCATTGAAGAGCTAATTTCCTGTAGTTATTCTGATGTTTTATAGTGATGATAGTTGCATCAGAAAATGAGATAAATAGTAGATTGTCAGCAACATACTGTTAGCAGTTGAACACATGCCATATCACTCTCTCTCTCAGCAGTCTCATGTAGATAGATGTAGATTATATGGATCCCTGTGGGATCCTGAAGGTGAGGACCTTGAAGGAATAGGCTCGTATCCACCATTTGTTTTTTTAATTACTTGTAGACCATGAGATGCAGTACTACTGTGTCGCCGGGACTGTGTTATAGAGGACTGAGGTGTCTGAAAACAGGAATCTGGAGATTACAGTTCCGTGGTTGGTGGAAGTTTTATTAATTCCTCCAGGAAGTTGTCAGAATTTCCATCTGTAGTTTGCATACCACTAGGAGCCCTGGTTCCTCTAGTCGTTTCCCTCAGACTGCATATGGATATACTCAAACATTTTCATTTCTTGGTGGAACATCTTCTGCATCTGACATAGACACCACAGAACCCTTCCTCCATGTCTCCTTTGCTTTTTTTTTTTTTTAATTTCTAGTATTTATCTTGGCTTGTTACTAGTGGTGTTCTGGTATCAATCTTGGCTCTTCTAAGGGGTAGCTGTGCTACGATAGGGTTGAGATGAATCATCTCTTGGTGATGTAAACATGTCCAGGTGTTTCATCTGCCAGGAGAGTGCAGAAATGTTCTTTTTCTAAGGGGAAACTGCATTTGGCAGCAAGAACTTCAGCTAGTTTTCTTCTTATCCTTTGTTTAATGATGTTACCGTATCGGCAATTGGCTGAAAATACCAGCTTGTGGCGTTTATTTTGAGAGGGTGACTCCTCACCATAGTGATACCAGGGACTTAGAAAAATAAGACAGAGCAGCATGCAAGGTTTTGGGCAGACGTGGTTTACCTGTTTGTTTTAGATTCCCATGACCTAGGAGTGTTGTACAGTGCAGTCTCTATGATTTGAGTGCTCAGCACTTACACAGATCATAACAGTGGGCAAGTAGTGTTGGAGTGACAGTCTGTGGTCTGAAGACTGAGATGGTGTTTCTTCAAATTTTTAAAAACTCTTCCACTGACATGAGAAAGCAGCAGACAGTTACAAGGTGGCATATGCCAGAGATGCTGAGGTAATGGCAGGCATGCTGAGTTACGGATTCTGCAGCAAAAAGGGAAGCAAAAGTGTTGGTAGGTTCCAAAATGAAACCTCCTCATATCCCTAAGGCTGTGAACAACTTTTCTACTTAGTTTTGATTAATTTTAATTTCTGGAGACAATACTTTCTGCATCTGACACCAAGACTGCAGGACCCTTCCTTTTCTTGCAAGCAAATAGTCAGGGGGAATGTGTATATCAGGATGAGACTGATAGTTTTTTTCAGGACTATTGATAATGCCTCATGCTACTTTAGTAGTTAAATATGAAGATTAATTGACATCCTTTGTTTCCGATGTTTTGTGTAACATGAAGATAATTTAGTTAGACTCAGTTATGGAAACAGATGCTTTGCATGTCAAGACAAGGTGTGTGGATTGAAATTCTAGGTGTAAGCATGGGAAATATTAATTACTTCAATATATGTGGATGAGTCTTACCCTTCAAATAAGCTGAGGCAAATCCTTATACTCAGATGCTTTCACTGCAGGCAGGATATTTGAAATGCAAGTATTATAGCAGAGGCCTACCTCTATTAAAGCCCAAATTTTAAGAAATTACCTTATTAAGAAGCAATTTTGCATTACAGATCATTAGTTATACTTAGCCAATCTCTGTCTGCTATGGACTGGAAACAAAGTAGTCATCACAGTTCCAAAGTCTGTGATTTGTTTTCATGTGCTCTATGTACATGGATATATACGCTTTGTCTGCATTGCCAAGAAAACTAAGCCTCGTCTACCAATAAGTTCATTGTTTATCAGGTGCAAAAAAAATTTAGTGTAGAATTGGCATTAATTAATTTGTCTGTTCTGCAGGTTTACCTGTGGCTGTTCAAAGATTCTTCCAGTTCCATGTATTTCAGTGATTTATCAAGTTTATCCTTCTGCCTGTGCCTGATTTTATCCATGAAAGCATTTCAGCGTACTAAGCTGTCATATGCTTAGATTGTGGTGTAGTTCCTTTCTGGGAAAAAAAAAAAAAAGTTAGACTGTCATGGTTTACATCAATATATGTGTGATTATAGAGCAAGATATTGCTGGTAAAGCTGGGTGAAAAATTTGTTCTTAAAGTAATTCATTAAGGATGAGTGTGAGTCTTTAGGTTTAGATGGAGTATGGGGTAATGTGTGAATGAATGTGTTGCCTCCTTGACTGCATAAGCGAAACATTGTTCTTCCTTTGCTCTCCTACTTCTCTGCTGATTAACACAAAGGAATAGAAAAGCCATGAATCCTTCCTCTTTTCCTCCAGGTAGGTAGGTCAGGAAGAAACTCTTGCTTTGCTCTTTCAATAAATCATTGTCAGAATAGGTTCCGTATGACTACATGAAAGCTGGAGAGCTCATTTCTTACTCCCCCGGGTATCAGCAGACAGGCAGATGTGTGCAGAGGGGTGCAGTCCAATCCATATGCGCTTGTTATGATCAGTAAGACATTGTGGATAATGCCAGTTTTCCTTGCTTTTATGTATTCATTAGAAAGATTGAAGAAACTAACACTGAACTTCACAAATTGCCTTTATATCTAGCTCCTCACAGAAAACCTCGAGTGTTTTGTGAGTGCATGTTAAACTATTTAAATCACAGGATTTTTATTTATTTAGCCGTTTTCTCTAACTGGTAAACTCTTTCAGTATCAGAAACTTCAAACGGAGGAAGAAGCACTCACAAGACTCATATAAGAATAACAGTTCAAAAATTTGAACCAATTGCCTGAAACCTTGTAAACAATGAAAAATGCAACCTTAAAGATGAAGTGTTTTCCATAAAAAAAATTAGCTTAATTTGTTTAGTCATCTATGTAAGCTGTTATGTGCACCCCCACACATGCATGAACACACATACATATACACACATGGTAAGAGTTTTGAGGAAAATGTATCCTATTTACTGCTTAGCTATGTGACCAATGCAGAACTGTAATATAAATATTTCCATCCCATTGTTTTTTATTACTGAAGAAAGTAGATCAGGATGATAACAGCTGGATGTAAAAAGCAATCATATTTTCAGTATAAAAGTAGTGCTATTGTTTAGTAAACTATACTACTTATATGTATTAGGGGGATATACTGACTTGCCCTGGATGGTTTTATACTTTTTCCTTAAAAATATCTTTCGTTTCCACCCCCTACTAAGAACCAAGGAATGTTTCCCATTAAGATATGAAGTGAGTTTGTTTTTCACTTTTGCCTTTTATATAGGGATACTGAATATAAAGGACTACAGCTCTCCCTGGATCAGGTCACTGCTACCAAGCCGGCATTCTCATACGCAAATTCAACTCCGACCATAACGGATAATAGAAAGGGAAGCAAATCTCGCCTCTCGAGCACAAAGTCAAAATCAAGGACATCACCGTACCCACAGGTAGCTGTCTTTGAAAAACAAAACTGAATCTTTTTGAATATCTTGATTTTGACTGCTATTTTACCCACGTAATTAGAATGGGCCGAAGAACGTGTTACTCAAAGGGAATAAAGGATGACAGGTTAGAGGATCTTGAGACAGGAATATGTTTCTTTAAACTGTTTCTAGAAGGCTGGAAACATTTATGTTTCAGCATGCGTAATAAATCATCATCAACAACAATAACAGCACAGGGCTCACAGTTAATGAGGAGCGGACAGAAAGACAAGTGAAAATGTTGGTTTTGAAATACTTGGTTTGAGAAGATTGTGAGTTTTGCCAGTTGAGAAATCTTCATTTTCTTACTCGCGCTTTAGTAATTCCAACATATCTAGGAAGCTGCCAGATGTTTGACAGCAGTTTAATACTGAAATCTTAGGAGGAGCGAGTTTTAAGGAGGGAAAGCAACAAGCTAGCTTGCTGAACTGGAACAAGAAAGCTTTTCTATCTACAAAGCTTTGAAAGGGAGAAAGCACTAGGAGCTGGCCATTGGAGTCGGTAGACTTTAATTTTCCAGATTTCATTTTCAGGCCTAATGTGTAAGGAACACATCCCCTCTGCAGAATGGACCAGACTAGACTTGGTCTCTGAACTGGAGCTTACCTAATACATTTGTGCAACTGATTTCTGCAGACAGTGTTACAGCACTTGCATACTTACATTGTGGAGGCTTTAGGTCAAATAAATCTGTTTGTCAAAACAACCACCATGTTTACTAAATAACGATGCAAGTCTTACTGCCCCTATGCCATCACACAGTGGATATAAATGGATGCATTCGTGATGTAACTTTGAAAAGCTATGTATTTTTAAAGGATCCAGGTCAATATTTAACTGATAATGACCTTGATGACTACGGTTGCTCTGCAGGCACAATGTGTTCTGAGCTACCCTCTAAAAATGCGCAGTGTGAGCTCAAGTGTCTACAACACTTCCTTGTTTTCTTTCTTTTTCACCTCAAAACTACCAAGGGTAAGAAATTCAGTTAAATAATACCTGCATTTTTACAGGGAATATTTAACCAAGCACCTAGATATGAACTCAGATTCTTAACTTTAAGAATCTACTTTTGCCAGAGATTGTTGTGGCTTGCGTTTAATCATTTGTTCACATTCATTTCTGTGGGTTGTTAAAGAAGAGTCTTTTCCTTGAATGCGCTGCAGCAAACAATTGTATTAAAACTGCTTTAAAGAACGAGGAAAGATGCCTACAGTTAATTCTAAATTAGGTTTTTAAGATTATGACCTTTGATTTACTGAAATTACCCTTTATCTCCCCTTAATCAGTCCTTTCAGAAGTCCTCATGTGGTGGTAGGATGATCTCAGCTGATCCTCCCACATCAATTCTCTTTCTGAAAGTGTGACTTGCATCAGTACCTCCTTATTCTCCCTGCCACCAGAAAAAATCCTGAACTAGCAATGCAGTGCTGAGACTGTTGGTTTAGCAGGGATTCTTGTCTGAAAGCTCAGGATGTTTAGTCTCCAGTTTCATTTTGCATCTTCGTTACCAGCTGCCTGGTAGTAAAGTCACAGATTTCATCATACACAAAGAAGCAGCCGTGCTAGCTGCCAGTGTCTTGAAAAATGGTCATACCGTTCATTGTAGCACATCACCACAAGCAACGCTGGCAGCTTGGCTTTGCATCCCTCTCATCCTTCTCCACCACTGAATAAACTGTTGAAAGACTGAGAAAAACTGTTGTGAAGAACATGCAGCAGGTGGTATGGCCTGCGTCCCTAAGCTTCCAGCCCACGTAATTTGCCAGTCAGTTGCGGAGAATTAGGGTGTGATTCAAAAGCCACTGCTGAAAAGTGGGGGCTTGGGTTTTGGCTTACAAAGGAGCCTGGGTTTTGGTGGACGAGAGAAGCAGGAAGTTTATTAGCAAAATAATGGCAGTGGGCAAAGTATTTCTTAAAGGACACCTAGGAGATTTTAAGTCTATGTACTTACTTTCATTGTTTGTTTTTTTTTTCCCTCCTTTAGCCTTAGCATTTACTTTGCTTCACTCTTGAAAAGAGAATCATGTGCTTTATCGGGTGATGGCTGAGAATCCTCTCCCTTGCCATCTGTGTGCCCCTTAGGATAGTTACGTGAGATGCAATCTGTAAGAAAACTGTGATAATAAATTTCAGCTGAATGTTTAATACTAGTGAAAAAGATGGATGTTTTGGTCACCTAAGACAGTGTTAATGTTTTTTTTCCTCAAATCTCCTGCGAAAGCAGACATAGTGTAATATGGCACTTGTAGACTCTTCAAAACTGAGTTCTTTACATTGGAGGCATTGGTCAGCATCTGATTAACACTGACTGATGTTAGTACAGTGGGATAGCAGGTTCTATGACAGCAGCCCCAGGCAGGGGAAGGGCAAGCAGAGAGGAGAGCAACCCAGAGTTCATGACACAGCTGTAGGATTTGCCCAGGCACTTTGCACAGTGCTCTTCTAGTGCTGTCCTACCAGAGAGATGGAGAGCTGAAAGAGGAGGTGAAAAAACAGGAGAGATGAAGACTTGATAGAGATTTGCAGAAAAAGGAAATTGTGTGTTGGTTGAAAGATGCCTGTAGTCTTCCCTCATAATAGTAATCATTTTAGGGACTCGCAAAAGCTAGCCCTGGACCTCATTTATTCTGTACACAGGAAATAGCAACAAGATTGGAAAAACATTCTAATTGTGATCATCTGAACAACTGCCGTGGAGTTTAATCTCCCATTAATGACGATTGTTTAAAGAAAATGTTCAAACTTGTCTGTTGCTGGGCTCTAATGGAAATGTTTTACGGTGAGATCCGGATAAACATTTGTTGCTTCGTATCTCATCTTAGTTCTTCGATAAAGATTATACATATGTAAAACAAACGCATGCACACAAGTAAGGATGTTGGATGGAGGCTTTGGTGTGTGTTACAGCATGCATCAGTTTTTGAAGGTAAGAGCCTTCTCCATTAGGTGTGTGTGAATACACCCGATTTTGGAGGTAAATTGATTTTGTAGCTCCTTTAAACAGATAATCTAGATTAATTCTGCAGCCCACCTCTATTTGGGCATATCAACCAGTGGGGTAAAGATAACAGAATCAGGCTGAATTCTAGTCAACCTTTTGTTGTTGTTGTTTTTTCATTTCTTCCTGTAGCCTAAAGCTTTGGCAACTTCCAGTGTATTCAAAAGCAAAGCAAAACCCTCTTTTTATAGTAAACATAACTCCTGATCTGGTGAAGAGTCACCAGCAGTGGGGGTTATTTTAATGGACATGCTGTATTACTTTAATCTAAGCCTTTCACCATCTGTTCTGCCTATAATAGTGAATGCAAAGAGAACATATTTTACATTTCAGGATTACATTAGTAAAAAGTAAGATAAAAGTGATTTAAAAGCGTGCATATGTTCTTAGTACAATGCAGCTGGCATCTGTGATGTTTCTTCTCATGGTTAAGACACAAATCAAGAGGAAAGCTGCTAATGCTGCTGCAGTGAAAGTTTTTCATGGAAAAGAGGGCTCTGAAAGGGTTTCACTATATATTTAATGTTTATAATGATAAAAACCTGAGTAGGCTTCCAGAAAGCTAGATATCTATAACATCTATTGTTTGAACATCTGGCATGGTGTGTAGAGCAGGATGATGTTGCTGCCTATGACAGGACAAATGCTTAGGCCAGCAAGACACCTGTAGGAATGGAAGGTCAGGCAAAAGAAAATCACCCGAGAAATATTAAATTGTCTACTGGCCTAATACACTTTCATGGGCTCTAATAAAATAAGCTTTTCTTAGACATGGAATTTATATTTTCCTATTTCCTTGTCCCTTTGGACATCCTGAAGCTTTTCTTGGAGTGAAAATAGCATCAGTGATGGCCTATAGCCCCTTTCTATGTCAGTGCTAATGCCACTGGTGTGCTCTCACTGCGACGGTACACTGGATTAGTGGTCTGGAAGACATTTCTAGTATCTGGAGGTGGCAATTCATTTTCCAGGAACCAGCTGGAGGACCATTTATTTTATAGTTGTTGTTTGTACCAGAAAACAATTCAGAAATCACCTGAAGGGATTTCAGATGTTGCTTGTCTGAAATTCTTTATCATGTTTAACTTCTGTCTACTGATTAAACTTCATCAAAAACCCCCAAAATAATAAATTATGCATGATAGGAGTCAGCAGATAAAAAAAACCCAGAAAGGAAAGCATTTCTGGTGAGGCAGGACTGGGACTGAAAAAAAAATATTTACACTAATTTTAATTGGCCATAATTTTCATTAATTCTGATTCTATTTTCTGTGGTCTTTTATCATTTGACGCATGGGAGCCTATTTCTGACTTGAGAGATAGTGTTTCCCCTTCCATTTCACTGAAGCAGTATCTTTGATCCTCCTTTCATTTCTCCCCCTGTCAACATGTGACACATGGCTGTATTTGGAGATTCCACCTGTCAACATCAGATTCCCAGGAGAGGCAGTGGTAGGACTGCAGTGGTAGAGGCAGCCTGGCGATGCCAAATAGACATGCGATTAGCTTTAAAGTGAATTAGATGTATTTTTGGCCTATGTCTTCTTAGGTTGTACATTAACAATAAGCAGTCATATCAAACCTTGGTAGATGATGTGGGCCACAACCAATTCACTGTGTTAATTTAATTCTGTCTGTGGCCTATAGCAGCTGTTGTGGGTCAGGTCCCAAACAGTCATCATTTACATCTAGTACAAAGTATATGCATGAAGTATTGTTGGTCTTGACTACATGGTTATATGATATTACCTGGTACATTTCTGATATACTGAATATGCACTCTTTTAAATGCTTTCCCTTTCTGTAAGAAAAGTGCACAAAGGCCTGTGGAACAGAATCCTTTGTGGTTAGGTTCAAGATGAAAAAAAATTGAGCAAATTTTCAGTTAAATGGAGAAATTACCTTCAAGAGAAGATATGTTGGACCCTGAGGTGTCCTTAGAAACAGAGAACTAGTAGAAGAATAACTGTTAGAGCTAAATGAAATTAAAAATTTTCAGTTTGAAGGAGTCTCTGATATTTATTTTCCTCATAAATTGTCAAAAAATAAAATTTAATTAGAAAATCATTAGAAATTAATTTTCCTTGTTCTCCTCATGAAAGAAATACATACTGTGAGTTTTGTTTTTAAGAAGAAAATGAATGAACTTTAAACTTCTTTGTACTTACATTTGTGCTTATCGTATCTTATATTTCACCTTAACTTTCAAAATCAAGAAAATCTATCTTGTAATAGTCAAATATAAAAAGACCACTAAAAATCATTCTAAAATCAAGGAGAGGTACAAAGGTAGTTTTCCATTTGTGAATTTCCTTTTTAACAAAAATTTAATAGTCAAAATCTTGTTAATAATTTTTTTTTTGTTAGAAACTTATTCCTATGTACTTATTTTTGTCAAAAATTTTACAATAATTCATTTGGTATTTATGAAGATGTCTTTGTGACTAAGCAGTTTGAAGACATTAGATCCAAAAGGACAGTAGAAGAGTTAGATGTTCCAGCTGGTCACATAACACTGTGAAGGCTGAATAAAGTTCTTAGTTAACATATATCAAGTTACTGGCATTTAAAAGAGCTCTTTTGTGGCTCTGTAACTATCTTGCCTCCATGCAAAATCAGGCTTATGCTTTCATCTCTAAGACTTCGCGATGAAGAAGATGGTACTAACTTGCTAACCGCTTCCATACAGACTGGTACGTTTTTTTTTGCCTAAGGGTATCCTTCTGACAACTAATAACAAATTATAATCGAGCTCCTCAAAGCCATGACCCTTTCTTTCTTTCCTTTGAGTAACCTATCATGCTAACAAACAGTATTCACAACAATAAACTGGAATACTGAAGAAATACCCAATTAAATGCAAAACCCGAAGTAGTTCCACTACTGATGTTGCACAGATGGTTTAAGTTTCTGTAAGTCAAACATCTGGTCACTACTTTCAATTGGCAAGTGCATAAAACCTTGATCCTGGCTGATAATGAGGAGTTTCATAGCAACTCAATCTAATGAAAAGGAAGGTAAGCTTATGTTTTCAGGAGAGAGGCCTAATGCCTATTAGGCAGGGTGGGCATCTGGAAGGCGAGTGATGGAACAGGAGAATTCCGAGGTTTCACGTTGTAATACATCGATTTGTGACATGAGTGTGCAGCACTGAAGAGGTGAGCATGTACAGCTTTGGTCTCATCCCAGTGCATATTCATGGGTGAAACTGATTTAAAGATATTCCATGAAGTTTGACCCTTCCAATAAATAAAAAGATTTTGAAATGAGGTAGCTAAATCCTAGGAGGCTTAATACGCATTATTTTTTTTTCTTTCCCCAAAAGTATCTAAAAATTTGAAACATTCATTATGAATATCTAGAAATCTGTGACATTTAACTTAACCCTTACTTCTTTCTAAAAAAATGCTCAACTGCCTGCTAGTTGCTGCTTTGTGTTGGGAGGGCTCTGCTTAAGCAAGGGTGCCAAATGCTCACTCTGCCTCCTTGGCTAGCAGTCACCTTTTCTGGCAAATAGTTTCTAGATTTTCCTTTTTCCCACATTGCAACAGAGCTGTGATTTTTAGCTTCCTACTGATCTGCCATGACTTTGGAGCTTTATTCTGTAGTAGTATTGGTAGTCCCAGGATATACAAGAGGCTTTCTTTTCCCTACTAATAGGAAGAAAGAAGTTCCAAGATACCACTCCAGGTAAGAAAAAACATTCAACAACAAACAAAATATGAGGAAAAGAGAGGGAACCCTCAGAACAAGCAATTGAAATGCATTCAGTTTCAATTTGACATGTGAGAATGGTCTAGGAACTGTTATTTCAATCCCTTTGGAAAGCATTTTGCCGAAGACCGTTGGAGCACCATTGCTGGACATAAGCACTAGCTTTCAAAGCAATAAGAAAAACCTGGACATATTAAAAAAGTATTGAATTACAACCTTGAAGTTGCTGAGCCTAGCATTACACATCATAGAGGAGGTGGCTATTAAGGGTCAACATGGGATGTTTTAGAGTTTTGTGAGGTCTGTCCTGTCATTTGTGAGCTCACAGATTACAGAGTGTTGTACAGGAAAGGATTAGGAGCCCAATCAGAAGGTGCAGACGTGTAGGCACACTCACAAAACCCACTGTATCACAGGCATACTCTGTCTTGTCAGTGCAGATTTCACCCAGGCATAGTAATTTCCCCGCTGCTTCTCCTGTTTTGCAGTATTCTGGATTTCACACCGAGAGATCCGAGTCCGACCACGAGAGCCAGTGGGGCGGGAGCCCCCTGACCGATACAGCTTCTCCCCAGCTGCTGGAGCCCACGGACAGACCGAACTCCCAGCACCATGATGTCTCCTGTGCCTACAGGCAGTACTCAGACCGCAGTGCCCTCTGCTATGGTTTTACACTCGACCACTCCAGGCTGACTGATGACCGACATTTCCATACTCAGGCCTGTGAAGGAGGCAGATGTGAAGCTGGCCGGTATTTCCTTGGCACACCGCAGCCAGGAAGGGAGAGCTGGTGGGGCTCCCGTTCAGCCTTGCCCCTGACTAAGTCATCCCCTGAGAGCAGAGAAGCATATGAAAACAGTATGCCCCACATAACTTCAGTGCACAGGATTCATGGTAAGAGATAACAGGGATTTGCAGGACTGGCACCGTCTCATCAAGCAGTGTAACATAAACATGCTGCTGTTTATGTGAGAGGTAGAAAAGGAAAGAGACTTTCGTTGCATGTGCTTGTCTTGGAGATAGCATCTGTGGAGATAAGGCATACTTACAGTTCAATTTGAGTTTGACAGTCTGGTTTATATGCAGAAAATATAATTTGTTGTATATTTTTTAGTCTGTGAAATTAAGGCAGGAATATCTGACTGGTAGGATCTTAAAAATATGAACAAATTTATACACTTGATAGAAACGTTATTTATTTGACTTAATATCAAACTGCTTTGGATGGAATACATTTAGCACAAAATTAGTTAGAAGTAAACTCAAACTAGAAATTAAAAAACCTCTAAGTTCTTTTGAGAAATTGTTCTCCATATGACTTCTTTTCTCTGCACTGGTTATTACTAGATTCTATAAGTTCTGCTGTATACTTTTATTTAAAATCGACATTTAAAACTAACATTTGCTTTTGGTTTCAGACTTTTATCCCCAGCTATAATTTTTTGTCAACTTTAGTCTATCCATCCTTTCAGCACCAAGTCTGAAGCCTTGCTTGGTGTTTGGCAGGTTGCAACCTCAGTGCATTAGCACGTCTTCAGAGGCTGAACAAGGTCCTTGAGTTTAAAGGGTAGGCTGAGAGTTGGAAGACTGCAACTGATTTAAAAATCAGAGTTTAAGGTTGTAAGGACAGATGCACTGTAAAAAAAATATTTTTCTACTAAAATAATCTGTCAAAACATAGGTTGTATCTGAAGAATTCATAAAAACTAATTACATTCGTAAAGTTCCATTGACTTGCAGAATGAGGTTTGGAAATAAAAAAACCCTATACTATTTTACTACAATCTGAGGAAGACTGTGTTGATATTAGAAAACTGATTAAATACCAAGTTCTAGGAAATACAATCAGAAGACAAATGAGGAAAGAAAAGGCCACCTAAATTTTGCTGATGACTACTGTTCTCCACTTCTCCTGTGAGAACATAACTCCTTCTTTGTGTCTGTTCTGTACTTCTGTCATACTTATTTCGCTAGCTTTCTCTGCTCCTAAAAAGGGAATTGGGCAGAATATGACAATTTTGTTGGCAAGTTTTGTGCATGATAATTCTTACTGAGCGTAGAAAGAGAGTGATGTAGAAATATCATACAGAGGCACAAATGAACAAGTGTTAAATATTTATTCCATACTTTTATCAGAGATAATGAAAGTGAATGTATAATATAATTTGATTTTAGTTTGTTCCTTGGTTTTGCTGTAATTCTGGGTAATGCGGTTATTTTCTTTATTGTATCAAGTCTTCTATGCTTCAGTGAGTCTTTGGTCTGCGCATAGCTTTGGGAGTAAAACCTGACAAGTTGGTCTCAGCTGAGGAGAGGAATATCTCAGATTCCCTTGCAAAAGTGCCATTTTTATTCAGATTTAGGCATTTTCAAAATCTGGCCTTTCACAACTGACACACTTTTTGAGAATGCTACGTGAACATTGCTGCCAGAGCTGTTTTGGCAGAAAATATTTTCTCCCTTTTCTGTTCTTTTAATGCATCTTCTGGTAGTTCTGGCTCGGAGTCACCTTCCATTAGTGACAATTAGCTGACAATGAGTATGGCAGGCCCTGGATACTGCGTATGAGCCCATGCGTTTCTGGTCACCCTGAGGTGTCCACTTTCTTCCTAGTGAGGATAGACGGGTCTGATTCTGTCCTTTCAGCTACATGCAAGCTGAACACCTTCTCTGGTATGTCTATGGGCCTTATTTTTAAAAGAAAGAGAAGAATATATATTTTCACATTCTAAAACTTTTATACGGCAAATATTTGTGCATTGGGATATGATATCATGTTTTCCCAGCAACCCCATCTAACAGCTATGTGTTGTTGTGCTTCTAAAGAAGAACTGCTTCATTACTTCTGTTTATTTATTGTTGTGTAACCAGCATAAAGTCACCACGGGGCCATGAACCATTCCACAATGCTTTCTTTCTCTATGTTTTAGCTCCTGGAAAGGGCTAAGAAGACACGCCGGAGTCATGTTCACTTGTAATTCCTTGGGATTTCTGTTTTCACCACAGTCCCAATTCACTCAGACTTTGTTGAGGCAAAGAGTTAGTGAGGAGTCAGGGGCCTGAACATCGGTGTTGAGGGCACTTTCACATGCCCTACGGCACCCTACCTGGCCTCTAGCTGCTCCAGAAGACACAGAGTTCCTTTAGGGCTGGTGCCATATCTGCTGGGCCTATACAGAAGTTTAGTTACCCTAGAGCATCTCAGATGGCACTGGAAGTCTGTGTTGAGGTATTAGGTCTCTTCTTTGTATATTTTAAGCAGTGCTGCTTGTTGTATGTTCCACTGGAAACTAGAGGTGTCACTGAAAAACAAGGGGTCTACCATGGGCATTTTTGGTGAACTTTTTTTATGAGTCTCTTGCCTCTGTCTTGGTTTTCTGTCTGTAAAATAAGGATCAGAGTACTTGTTTGTCAAGATTTCTTGCCTCCTTCAACCTCAATGCATGTCTCCTTTCTCTCTTTCCTAGGGAGAGGACACTGGGATGAGGACAGTGTCGTTAGCTCACCTGATCCTGGCTCTGCCAGTGAATCAGGTGACCGTTATCGTCCTGAGCAATATCAGAGCAGTCCACATGAACCGAGCAAAATTGAAACTCTAATAAGAGCCACCCAGCAAATGATTAAAGAGGAAGAAAACAGACTACAGCTGCGGAAAACAACCCCTGATCCACTGGTGTCCATTAATGGCACAGGGAAGAAGCACACTATCTGTTTTGCAAACTACCCTCAGCAGCAGTTGGCAGGGGATGTCTGTCGAGTCCCGACGATTGCCAACACTCCTCCCTGTGAACACATCCAGCAACGAGATGGAAAGATTATGAGCCCACATGAAAATGACTATGACAACAGCCCCACAACACTGTCTAGGATAAGCAGCCCCAGTTCTGACCGAATATCAAAATCCAGCTTGGTACTAGCTAAAGACTACCTGCATTCAGACATGTCTCCTCATCAAACGCCAGGGGACCATCCAGCAGCCTCTCCAAATTATTACAGCTCCCATAGGCAGTACTTTGATAAGCACGCTTACACATTAACTGGATATGCCCTGGAGCATCTATATGACACTGAAACCATTAGAAACTATTCACTAGGCTGTAATGGCTCACACTTTGATGTAACTTCTCACTTAAGGATGCAGCAAGATCCAGCACAAGGACACAAGGGGACATCCGTTATAATAACCAATGGAAGCTGACGCTTTTTTAAAAAAACTTTTGTGCTTTAAAAAATAATCTTTGAGATCTAATTGGAAGATATTATATGTTTCCATGCCCTTGTCATTACCAGCATTTGTTATACCACAGTGCACTAAAAAGAGTAACCTAAGGTTTGGGGGAATAAGTTAGTTAACAAATATTACTTTTAAAAAATAAAAAGGCACTGGCACGCAGGGTGAGAGTGAATGGAGCAAAACTCAAAGCTGGTGCTACGCAAGGTGAGAAGGATGGAAGAGGTCTAGGCAGGAGGTGCTTGGGGAAGTCTGGCAGAGCAATTTATGCACATTGTGTGAGAAGTGGGTGTTTGGAAACGCTGCCAAGGGCAGACCTTCTGAACTGCGTGTGCCCCTCAGGTCCCAGCCAACAAAACTGCTATGCACTCTTTTTACGCAGAAAGTTGGAATGTGTTCCTTTGAAATGCACATCAAAATGTGTACTTCTGATGATATGTTTATTCCCTAACGGCCAAGTGTGTTATGCTGCTCCATGGTATAAAGCATCCATGGCTAACCAATAAAAAAAGACAAAATGGGGAGAAAGAAGAGAGAACTCCTCAGAATTGTTATTTCCTTGTATACTCACATGCATAGCTCTTTACATACGCTTGATTTGAAAGGAGTCAACTGACCAGTATCCTTATGATCAGTACGATCAAATTATTTGCTTCTACTGTATTTAAAAGAAAAAGGACCTTTCTCAGTGTAGTTTTGAGAAATACATAGGGCTTGGTTGTCCTGATGTAGAAATGGGAGATTGTCCTCATATTTTTGAGAGGTTCCACTAGGTGTGTGGCAGAGTGAAGTGGAAGAAAATTGTCAGGAGAAATGGGGAGAATAGTCTGGAATGAGGAATTTTCCAAGATAAATGCATTTAAAACTATGGTTATGTATGCGATTTAGTGGTAATTATAAAATAAGGAAAAGTGGTTCTAAGTGGCCAGATAACTAAGACTTAATTTGAAACACAGAAGGAACTCAATAGAATCATAGAAATTTTGCTGTAAAATACTAAGGCAATTGCATAACTGTACAAATATGAGAGGCGAGAATAGACAAAAACTGTATGGTAGTTTGTCCTACTTCTGATAAAGTTTTGGAGTAAATTAAGAAATTATAGAAAGTTGTAACTACTCTGACATACAGTAAAACCACAGGTATGACTGAAAAAGGGATATGCCTTCTTTTCTTACTTGAAGCAGAAAATTTAACAAATATCAGAACATATTAGGGATATCAAAATCAGTCATATGGGCAGAAAAAAATACTGAAGGAAATCAGGTTCCAAGAAATTCAACTCTATTAAGAATGCTGATATTATCAGGGCCTGCCCTAGAGTTATAGAAGACATCAAAAGAGGTAGAGGAAATTTTTGCAATTTTTAATAATCTCATGAATAGAGAGACACTAATTGATTGGAAAAGAGTAAATAAAAAGCATATGCTAAAATGTAAAAAAGGGCATTTGCAGGTCCTAGACCTGTCCTCCTTTGTATGGTATTTACATGAAGTCTCAAAGTTGGCTGCAACGGGACCAGGACCACCACTCCCTGTTATACCAATGTGGAGCTAAGGGAACCTGAGGTGGTTACTAAAATGAGATTAGCACTAAGTCTAGCTTCATTTGTAACATTAAGAAGCTTGACATATGGGACTGAGTCATCAACAGGACTAAATATAAACCAGCATGTTACGGGTGGGATAAAAATATCTATTTTCAAATAAAACTAATCAGAAGCAAAAGCTAAATAATAAGATTATAAGCCACGTAAGTAGAGAGGTACTTGAAAGCAGAGGAAATTACCTCTCTGAACTTGGAATATTGTGTATAGTCCTCATCACTCTGAGACAGATTGTGGATCTTGAATTGAGTAGTACCTTACTCCATAAGCAATCTCTGTTGACTGCAGTGTGATCACTGCTGGTGAAATGTACGTTGAACACAAGGAAGAGCAACACAGTCTGGTCTTTATTATCCAAAGCTTATAATAGAAAAGGTGGAGCAGAGCTCAGCAGAAGATAAAGAGGCTGAAAGATCTAATAAAAACTTTAAATAAACTGGGTCTGTCATCTTTGTAAGGGAAAAGAGTAAGGGGGGATGTCACTGGTGTGCACCAAGCTCTGCACAAAGAGAGAAAAACAGTGGTCTAAAACTATTTGAACTAGTGGCAGAAATGAGAGACGAGGCATTGAATGTTAGCCAAGACAAAATGAGAACAAAATGATTTGGCAAGAAGTTTGTTTGACTAAATGCCAAATGAATAACAAAGGTCACAAAGAGAAGCAGCTAGAGATTTTTGTTTGTTTGTTTGTTTTAAAATAAAAAAGAGGCAAATAATTGAGGGAAAGAAAAACATTGACAGCTGTTAACTCAGAGGAAGGAATGGACCAAAATGGACTTCTTTCAGCCCAACAATTGTATATATTCCTAAAGCATAGGAATGAGAAAGTATTTTTGATAAAGCTAGTTCTGGATACATATTTATTTCATTATTCCTATGAATAATATGAATAAACTTGTATTTGGAGTCTCATTGTACAGTACTGAAATACAATTTGCAAAGCGAATTAGAGGTACATGGTATCACATTATCCTTACTAGTACAAAAAAAATAAGCCTAAGTGTCAATATTATTTTGTACTACAGAAGAGTTTCCTAAATTGTTTGAATGAATGGGAATTTGTCAGCACCCAGGTTTCTTGGGGTCATCGAGCACTCTTGTTATCGAGCTTTTAATCAGAGGGCAATAGAGTTCTGCAGACTAGCTGCAGTTCCCTGACTATGGTCTAATGGCCAAAAGTAGTCAGGAAACCACAGTTTGGGAACTGTTGTATTTGCATTCTGACAGGCACTTTTGAAAAACAGAAGACTTCTAAAATAAACAGGCACAATATAAGATGCCTGTACTTTATATAATTTTACCCAGGAAAAAAAACAGTGTGCTATGCAATAAAAATTCCCCATTCTTATCTACTGTGATCGCAAAATAAAACTTCCCAAACTGTAGTTATTTTTGCTGTTTTCAATAGTTTCAGTCCACTACAATGGCAAATGCAGCAAAATGCACTGTAGAGAAAGGAATACCTAATATCTCAATAGAAAGGGATGTGTATGCAGCCGTGTTGTGCTACAGGCAGAGGCTGATGCTGACTCCACTGGCAGTCCTTAGCATTTCCATACAGTCTGCTGGAGATAGATGCCTTTTGTCAGCTAGTTTGCCCTCCTGCTTCCTTAGATAGCCAGGAATTTCTTCTTAATTGACAGAAAACATTGAATGTTGTAAACCTAGACTCCGCATGCTACATGAAAGCAAGTTTGCAATCTTAATTATAGTATATAATATCACTGCAGCTCATATAACATGTACTTTCCAATATGATATAAAGCTTATTTTTTCCATTACATAGTTATTTAACTCAAATTTTCATTTAGTATCCTTCAAGGATATCTTCTTCTTTTTTTTCGTTTCTTCCTTTTCTAAATCGGATGAGATGAGATATTTTGCAAAATTGAAAAATGCAAGGCATTTGTACCAAATACATTTCAAATGTGTCACCTTAGCTAAAGGTTGTCATTTTAAAGAAGATATGTATGAAATCATATGATCATAGGATAGTTTGGGGTGGAAGGGACCTTTAAAGGCCATCTAGTCTGACCCCCCTGTCATGAGCAGGGACACCTTCAACTAGACCAGGTTGCTCAGAGCCCTGTCCAACCTGACCTTCAGTGTTTCCAGGGATGGGGCCTCCGCTACCTCTGTGGGCAACCTGGTCTGGTGTTTCACTACTCGTTGTGTTTTTGAACAGAAATAACATGAGTTGCTGTGTTTCATTATTTCTCTAACACAATTGTGTTTTGCTGTTGACACGAAATTAATATTTTGTAGCTACTCCAAATACAGAGTGACCACAGCTCTTTAAAACCATTTCTTACTGATATCAGTGGATGGTGCATTATGATTTTGGTATATCTCTTTTTTTTAAAGAAGCAAAAAAGATCCCTCTGCTTTATACAAAATTGCACCCCAGGGGCACAGCGTTTGTAATTTTGGACAAATTTGCAAAGCATTTCTTAAATGAGAAGAAGAACCTTACTCAGCAGGTTGTCCCATTGACTCAAATGGGGATATTTGTGGAGTAAGGTACTACTTAATATGTGTAATGGCAAAAAAAGATGACTTCTTGTGAACTGGCAGTAGGTTTGGGGTTTATTTGTAATTTTTTTTTTTTTTAAGCTAAGGATGTGAGTATGGAAACTATGGAAGGAAGAAGCTGTAATGGCTGTGTTGCTACAGTAGATGTTATTTATGCATACTTTGAAAAAAATGGGTGCATCTCTCTGCACTGAAGAGCCCCAGAAGTATTTCTTAAGCTTTAAATGGCTTGTGTTGATGTGTCCGCAATATTGCCACAGGTTACACAGTGAAATTCTGCTCTTTTAAACTCTTTTAATCACAGTTATCTGAATCTCATTTTTATCTCTGAACATGCAGCATTTATTCATTAATGTCCCTAAGTATGTTAACCACCGTATGTTCATGTATGTGAACATCCCATGTGATTGGAAAAAAATAAAAGGTCGCATAGTATTTCTGGGAAAGGCGCAGCCACCACGGAAAATCAGACTAGCAGTTGCAGAGGTCAGTTAACCTTTCAGTGAAGGAACAAAGCTGTGGCACACACGGTTGTTTCAGACCTTCTGCATACAAAGCTGTATATAATGGGGATTATAGTGCATAGTTCCAGGATTAGACCTAGCCATGTCTATTTTAAGGTGGCTATAGCTGATGTCTGGCAGCAAATGGATTCAGGCTCTGGTCTTTCCATGAGTTACAAGTTTACTTAAAACACCTAAGGGTCTAAAGGCAATACAGGCTTTGTTGTTAGGAACAATGGTGGATGAACAAGCTTTCCTGTAGGTGTACTGGATTAGCTCCAGACACCTCCACACTGTGGAGAAGAAACTATTTTACTTTATTTACAGTTAAATATTTTGGCTGTATGCACTGAGAGGCAAAATACCCCAAAAACCAATAACAGGAAAAAACAAACCAAAACAAAACCCACAGTTTTTTTTCTGTAACCCTTCAGTTCAGTGTTAGTAAAGCCTGCTAGAGGTGTAGCTGAGGGTTTAGCTGTTATTCTGAAGACCAAAAAATTAAATAGTCCTCTGTTCAGAACATTGAGAGCACTAGTGTGACCAAATTTCATATTTCCTTAGAGCATTTATTACTAAAAAAAAATAAATTGTGTGAGTTTAAAAGTCACTGTGGAATTTATCTTGTGTATACAAGAGTTCTTCGGATAAATCTGTCTCTAAATTGCTAGGAATATATCCCTTTCTGAAAAGAGGTAATTTATGACTTCATCTATGAAGACTGAAAGATCAAATACAGGAAGAAGCAAAGCTTTTTGTCATATTGTATTCACTGTTTAACTCCTCTCTCAAACCAGGTTCTCAAGATTTCCTGTGTTCTAGGATTCAAAACACAGTTTTTAAGTGTTTTGATTTACTGCAATTGAGACTGCGTGCATTTTTTTCTTTTCAGCTACCAACACAGTGGGAAGTTTAGAAATGCAAGAAATAATCTTGCTCACATGTTATCAAACATTGGCACCTCTGCATTTCTAAGGAAATAAAGTCTATTAGGAAAACTACTTTTAAGGCACTGCAGTTTTTCCCAAGGTAAATATTGCAATGCATAAAAAAAATACTAAGCTAGCAAAAAGAAGCACTTGAGAAACAATGAGGCATTTCGTGTTAGCTTTAAAATAATGGGTTATATTTATGGAAAAAAAGACACAGATTGCCAGAATTTCAAATACCATGCCTTGCAATGTATAGGGTCTAGTGACATTGTAGCATAACATCTGTAATTTGAAGTTTTCCTTTGGAATGTAATGTAGGAAACACAATTTAGCTCTGTCAACAATATCTTGCAAAGTGTTCCCATTTATAATTATTTAAATTGTAAATAGCTTTCTGAAGTAAATTTGAAGTTAATGTGCATAAGATGTATTTATTATGTGAAGATTTTTTTTGGTCTAAAATATAGCTACCAATATAAAATTTTTGTCTGGTTTTCTACATTTTAAAAACTAAGGACTGTCCTATATAGGATACGTTTTCAGGAATTCATTTTAATTAACAAGAGTATTTCTCAGGTTTGGGAGGGGACATGGTAAAAGTAACTTATTTTGATTCCTGTGAATCCTAAGTGCTCTCTGAATCTTGAATAAAGTTTATCAAAATATACAGGGACACTGATACTATATTGCTACCCATTTAAGAAAGATGTCCAAATCTCTCAAATACTATTTTGTCAGGAAAAGCTGACTCACAGGGACTTAATTCAGATTGTCTACTCTGTGAATAACCTGCCGTGGTTCTTGAAGCCATCCACCACACCTGTGCCTCAGCTAAATCAGCTTGCTGACTTGGAACACAATGCCCCTTAGATGCTTAAAATACAATACTCAAAGAGCAGCATTATGACAGAAGAATAGGTGAGAAGTTATGTTAAACTGCATTCAGACCTGAGAGCTGGCTTATTTGGGCTTGTGTGCCTGTGCAGTTCAAGCAACCCACAATAGCATCAGCCACGGTGCAGCAGCTTAGCCGATGCAACCCTTGCCTGCTCTAGGTCCTTCTGAACTCAAGGGTTCAGGGTCTCAGCTCTCACTTTTCAGACCAGCTTCCGAGCCAGCAAACCCCATCCTCTCAGTCACTGTCATTGAGGCTCTTCCCTGCAGGTGAACAAATGCGAGACTGATGGTGTCAGACAGTAGTGGGAGCCTGGTGCTGTGGTTGGGTGGGGAAGCAGCTTTCTCAGGAGAGAAAGTGTTTGCTCGCATATTTTCCATTCTCAAGACTCAGAGCAAAATACATAAGCAGCAGAGATGGGGATGGGATGCACAGAAGAATCAGTTTTGAGTCTCGGGTAAATTAATCCATAAAATGGAGCTGCAGTTGTGTCACTGGCCCTTCTCGCCTGCATGGACGTAAGAACTCAGTTCTTGGAGACGCTCCTGGGTTTGGGGAATACTCTGCAGCATAGAGTTAGATGTGGAAACTACATTCATGCTTTTAGCATTTCCTGCAGGGTAGTTTAGGCAGTTTTCTCCTTGGCCTGAATTTGGCCTTGGTTCTCCATGCGGGCAGGAAATGGTGTCATCTTTTTCCCAAAAGGTGCTGTTTAGCTGTGCAAAACATGTGTTGGAATTCTTTCTTTCTTTTTTCTTTTTTTCTTTTATTTTTTTAATGCATGGGTGAGGGGTTTCAGAAATGCCTGTTGTTGACCTACCTCTCTGTCTTTGAAGCCCATGCTGAAAAAGAGACACGGACATCAACAGGCACTCACAGGACCATATTGTCCTCCACAGGACAGCAGTAGTCCTAGTTTCTCCATGCTTAGCTCTGCGACAAAACTGAGCATCATCCTGGATGCTGTGTGCTGAAAGTCCTGCCACATCCATGCCTGCTCTACAGCCTCTCTTCTAGTACATAAAGAATACCCATTGCCCACTGGTCTCTGTTCACTCTTGGCTCCTACACTCGTTGGCAAGTTGTTCTGCACTGAGGAAATTTGCTGTCATGGCCGTTGTAATAAAAGTGTGTGATACCATCAGGAACTTCCTCTATCCCCATATGGTGGCCATCAGAGGCTTCAGCATCAGCAATTTCATTTGATACAGCTTCTTTGACTGCCAGAAGGTCACTAATAGCCTGCTGCTATGCAGGCCAGTGTGCCTGTGTGAATAAAAAGGACTATCCACTGCGGCGCAAAACCTGACAGACTGCATGGTTTCTTCATGGATGTTAGCAGGAGCTTCACTAAGCATGCGCATAGCACTGGAGTACGGCCCACAGGCCGGGTGCAAGGCTACGTCCATACGGAGTCGGCTGGGCCTTGCCATCATTAAGCCTGCTCATCCTCGCAGGCATCTATCTCTGCCCAGTCTGTCATTGCCTTTCTCCCGCAGTCCGTTCACTTTCCGCTCCCTCAGGCATTATGCCTCCCATTTCCCTTTCCTCCCTTTTGCCCAAGCCTTGGCCTGTGATTTCACAAATGCTGTGATCTAGCTTGGCCAGCAAGTGTCCTCTGTTGATCCTGAAAATTGTGTTTTCTTTTTCTTGAGGAAAATGGCTATTTGGCAACAGTTTCCATTGCTTGCACTCCCCTTTCCCTTTCCCTTCTTTACACAGCTGGTGTAAATGCCGTACTGAGGACCCTGCAATCTTTTTCTCACAGGCATTAGTTCTGCTACGAGAAAACTATTGGTTGAAGGAATGGAGGTGATGAACTTTTCAGAAAAGCTACAGACAAAAGAAAAGAGATGCCTTCAGCATACCAAATACATGTACTACTTTAGCTGCATTGCAAAACATTGTCACTCTTGACCTGCAAACAGAAGATAAAGATGAAAACTGAAACCAGAGGACATATGCCTGTATTAGAAAATAACAACACAAGTTACTATCAGATGCACCTGAGAGTGAAACTTCAAAACTCGGTCTTTGTCTAAGCATGCATTTAATTACATGCAAATAATGAAATGCTCATTATTACTGTTCATCCCATCATTATTATTCACTTGCTCTTTATTATCACAAGCTGTTGCCAGCTTTGTCCTTTTTATCATATAAAATATATATGTATTTTTCACCTGTTAAGCATACTCTTTTTCATCTATAAATAAAAATATTCTATAATAAAAATAACATTAATATAAAATGCAGAGCATAAACTGAGGCCTGGGAAATAAAAGCCAGAAAGTATCAGCATATTCCAGACTTTCAAATGACTGTAAGTTGCATTATTTGTTACCCAATGTATAACGTTATAAACATCTTCCAGCAATATTCCTAGGAATTGTTAGCATGATGTGTTTGGAAAATACACCAAAGCTTTGTTACAAGCAGATAAACTTTTAACATTATCAAATGTGCTACCTCTTTTTTTTTTTTTTTTTTAATA
>Ga0065711_1029144_pt1 | contig 37414 bp, 18 predicted proteins | sample Hoacrofraction12_FD_59098 | JGI IMG/M metagenome (GOLD analysis project Ga0065711, IMG submission 59098) | Hoatzin crop microbial communities from Cojedes, Venezuela - Epithelial fraction 12 v2 (version 2) | ecosystem: Host-associated > Birds > Digestive system > Esophagus > Crop | place...
ATTTATAAGCATTTATAAGGTCCCCTCTCAGCCTTCTCTTCTTCAGGCTGAACAAGCCCAGCTCCCTCAGCCTTTCCTCATAGGAGAGATGCTCCAGTCCCCTCATCATCCTCGTAGCCCTCTGCTGAACACTCTCCAGTAGCTCCTCATCTTTCTTGAAGTGGGGAGCCCAGAACTGGACTCGGTACTCCAGATGGGGCCTCACCAGGGCAGAGTAGAGGGGAAGGAGAACCTCCCTCGACCTGAAGGCCACACTCTTCTTAATGCACCCCAGGATCCCATTGGCCTTCTTGGCAACCAGGGCACACTGCTGGCTCATGGTCAACCTGTAAGTTTTGGAAACTTAATAAGTCTCCAAAAGGCTAAATAACCAATTCAGCAAATGGACAAGCATCCTGATGTGTAGATGTTATTCCAAAGGACTTTCAGCTAAACAACAAATAAATAGTATGTAGTCTGAGGTTTCGTAAAGCTTGCCCATAATTTTTAAGGGTATGCAAAATTAGTTGGTGTATACATACATTTGCCTGAAACCTAAACATATGATAATTTCTCAAATTAAGAGTGATTCAGATTTAAATAAACAAATACATAGATAACCAAGCAAAAATCTTCCCTAAATAAAGATTTTCAAACTGAAATCTTGCTGTGTTGAATTTCAAGTCAAAATAGATGCCCTGGCATAAGGAAAATCCAGCTCCTGAAAGTCAGGCTGCTGTGGCACTGGTCTAGGCAATAAGGTTACAGTTCTGATTGGTACAGGAATCAAAAAGAAGACTTTGTACAGCTTTGAAGGCATTTCAACTGCTTTTGAGATCACCTGGGAAAACCAAGTTATTTCCACGGATAATCTAAACCACCTTTAAACTTCTAAAAGAATCTATCTGACATTATTTCTCCATCCTGATAAAAAAGTCCCTGGGTTACATTTGCAAATTAGATTAAGCTTTCCAGTTAAATATTGTAGCAAGTCATTTCTGTGTAACCTTTGTAGAACTTTGAACTGTGAGGACACATAAAGCTTTAGAACCAACAAGCACGGGAAGGGTTGAGTCAACAACCTTAAATGTTACAGATCTATAAATTACCGAACCTGTTAGATGAGAACATACTAAAGACTAATCTTCACAAAATATGCTAGACAGTAGTTCTTTCCAGATCAGCACAACTCTGTTATTATGCCTGGTTTATGATTTTTAAACCAGGGCTCATCTGTGCTTCTAAAGTGAGTGTAATGCAGCACTTGCAGCTAGACATAGGGATCTAGATTGTGCATGCTTCTGTGCCAAAGACTAAATAACCAAACCTCCTTCATCAAACATACTGTGTTTTTAAACAACAGCTTTAGACCCAAACAGATAAAATCAAAATAAAACAAAATACTTTTGTTATTTTTTTCCTCTTAGCCTTAGTATCTGGGCAATAACAAGATTCATTCTCACAAATCAGTCAAAGCAGGAGGCTTGTTCCTTGTTTTTTCTGCTTTTGTTGGGTGGTAAGTCACCAGCATCAATTGTATTAGTGTTTCTGTCAGCTCCCACATTAAATATGTTTCTTTATGGGAGAAATCACATTTCAACCTACTCTGGACATCTAAATTTGTATCTTTCATCACATCCAGATTGAAATCCAGCTGCCACCTGGATTCCTGTAGGGTTTACTTAGTCAAATGCTCAGAATATTTCTGTTCCAAATATCAAAACAAAAATTAACTTAAGTTTATATTTAGGCAGAACAGCCAGTAAACCACAGACACTTCCCTCTCTTGCTCCTATCTTTCTGCTTTTTTGTAATGTTAGAGCAGATTCCCATAATCCAGATAAGAATTTGTTACATCCCATGCTTTTTTAGTATTACTTTAAGCTGAGTTGATTTTCCCTTTTTTTACAAGTTTAGAATACCTTAGTGCTACTGCAGCCTTCTGCACTGTTATCTATGTCTTGTGAAATTTAGAAATGGATACATAAATTTCAGCAGGGTCTTCTGGGATTTTCCTATGTATTGACTGGAGGGCTTGGGACTGGTATTACAGCTGAGGGTTAAATTTCCTGATGTCCATACAGACTCTGTTCTGGCTTATTGCCTCATTCTATGGAAAAATAGACTGCCTTTAGAGGCAGAGGACCTCATGGAAAAGACGCTGGTTCCTGCTTCATCTCTGCCCCTCAAAGCTCTCTGAGTGTTCCTGGATATAGCCGGTTCTACAGACCAGAAACCAAACACAGTTTAGAAGTAGCCCTGTGATCCGTGCAGAAAAGTATTCAAAAAATGTAGATCTGCATTAGAAAATATGTGGCCTTCATTTCTACAGAAATCTAGACAGCAACCTTACAAGAAAATTCCTCCTCAAATAATTTTTCAGTACTGCTTTGTTCTTGGTAGGAAGGAAACTGAAGAACGACTCCGTCTATCAGGCTGGCACATTCTTTCCCTTCTAGATAAGAGCGAAGTGAATAACCACTCTTCCAGAAATGCAGATTTTTACTTTTAAAGTTATTCATATGCTTCAGAATGATTCTTGTTTCTAATTTTACTCAGAAAATCTGCCTGGATTTATTTTTCTTGTCTTTCATTATTACAACTAGAATTTAAACATCACAAAATTGATTCAAGCAACATTTTGGGCAGGGTACTTCTTTCTTGTGATGAAACAGAGCAACACTATAAACAATGTCATCTAATCTCTTTGAAAAATACTGTATATCTTCCTTTAGAGTACAATCATGTCTATGGTTCTACAAGCAACAGGAACCATTATGACAAAATTGTGTGAACTCGTGTACACCATGTTCATTTGGCACTGAGATCAATAGCTTCAGTAAACTGCACCTTTGCAAAACTAATCTGATTCAGAGACATTAAGCAATAGGGAAGTTCTTTTATCACTCTGCGAGTAAAAAATTATTACTCGGAGTCTTAAAAGTATGTTCAATATTTTGCATTTGAGTTTTGTGAGCTCCAGATTTTAGCCATACTTCTTGCTTTTGCTTTGTATCCTTTAATAAAGAACACTGTGGGATCAGACTGCATCTATTACTATGGGTAAGTTGTTATGCTCAGACCCTGCTCTTTGGGCTTTAGGAAGCAAATATAAATCATATACACCAATACAGCAGTCTGAGGTCTATATTTTGCATTCCACAAAAGGCCATTACCGCTTTTTATTCAGCTTTATTCCAGGTCTCTGTTTCATTGCAGATGCCATTTCTTCTTCAATTTCAGGGGTTATCTGATTTATCTGATACAGTCACAGTCATTAACCACAATTATATAGAGACTCCCAAATCAATTCCAAAAGGAAAATATTGCTGCATATGCTTTGTTTGTTGATTTTTTTTTTCTAGTTTTTTGTAGGACACTGTCAAAACTCTTTGATTCAGACCAGGCAAAGCCATGACACGATTGACCCCAAGGAGTAAATTCTGTCCTTGTGAAAATCTACAACCTATTAATGTTCCAGCTGAAAGGCAAAATTAAGCACATGCTTAACATTTAAGTAGACTTCTTTTGCTGAACTGAGGTCTAAAACTCCCTACTTATAATGGACAACATAATTTAACTTTAAAGTCAGAATCACTGTGAATGAGCTAATGCAGAAATCAATGGTAAAACCTAATGGAAAGAGAGAACATTTAAAGTTTCGTTTTTTCTTTTGTTTCCTTTGAATATAATTATGCCCTTTTAGTACTGTTTTTCCTCAGTCCTCTCCGCCTACTATGTCATAATTATAAACCCACATTTTAGAACATAATTAAGAACATATTCACAGCAAGAATAGTGGATGGGTGGACACAGAGAAAGTGTTCAAGCACCAGAGAGCAAATTAATACCCATAAAAAAGAAACAAAAACCAGAGGGAGGAAAGGAAAGTGAGAGAAAAAAAGATAGCTTGCTACATGCTAGTACATAAAGGTAAACTGAAAATTACATTCTCACGTGTATACCTATGGCCTTTTCTGCCAGCATTGCACCACTATTACTCTCACGTGATTGAACATTATATATGTTTCTTGGAGTTTAGAAAATTTTATGTAAGCATCTAGGAAAAAAATGAAGCAACCCCTCTGAGCTTCACCCATAAAAGTGCTATAGTATCTGTTTTTGCAGAATAATAGGGTATTAAAGTATCCCTGGAAATGCCTGTTTACCTGCTAACTGGATGTGCGCAGTCCTAAATGTAGATACAAATCCTCCAGGAGCAGCTTTTCTGGTGTCATTTTAGGTGACATTTGATAACAGCACTGTGTGGCTGGGCAGAAGCCTGGTTGCACTGAGGAAGCTGAACAGATGCAGGAGACTGACTACAATTTTCCTGTTGTAAGGTCAAGAAGCAAAACATCTAGTGCAAAAGAAAATATTGTAGACAGCCAATACATCTTAATAATTGGAAAAAACGCAGCTATATTTAAGTAACTGATGAAAAAAAGTAGTCCTTCAACTATCTTGAACAACACTTGCTCTTAAATTTTATTCATATTTGTATTCAGGTATGTTGATTTGCTAACATGGGAAGAGACTGCTGCATGATGTGGTTATTAATATTTGGTTAACGGAAATATAAAAATGTGATGAAGAGACATGCTATCCACTTCTCAGGAAGTGAAAAACAACCCCATTTAATCCTATTTGTTTTCAAATCTTTTCTTAGCTTGTTCAAAAATATGACACGCTGTATTGTAGACACTTATGTAATCCAGAGGATTTCAGCTCAGTCTTTATTTCACATGAGATTTAGAAGTGGAAGCCAGCATTTTGTGAAAATTTAAGTGCCTGGGAAAATACCTGAAAGCAAAGAATCATATATAATGTAGAAACAGTGGTTTCCAGTTCATACTCAACAAAGTCAAGTAACAGGCACTGTAAAAACGTTATTCTTATATGAAATGCTTTTGAAGTCTCCAAAACAATTTCATAGTGACCATTACAAACTTATTAGCTATAACAAGATGAAATGGATGGTCAATACTTAGTGGATTACCTATAAGAGATTATGAATATGACCAGGGTAATTTTTATCTGTTTTTGGGGATATGTACAAGAGAGTAATTATAGAAGGCACTGCCACCAGAAAACACACATGCAAAGGACAGCATGCTGTAAAAGGTGTTAAAATGTGCCCTGAAAAAACATTGGGGGTTTGGATTAGCAGCTTGCCTAATTGCTAGAGCAGTGAGCTATCATTTAACCCTCCCACCTAGTTCTCTGTGTCTATGGTTGCTTTAAAACACTGGTGCAGCATAAATAACAAAATCGGTGTAGCTGGAGATGTGTCCTTAGCTGGAATTAAAGCTAGAGGTCCTCTTACACAGAAACAGTGTTACTTTAGCCCCTTTCTCCCAGAAAAATTGAGGAGTAAATTCCCTTTAGGGCAATGACATCTATAGGTTGAGCAGAGTAATAGACGTTACTGGGTACTATTCTAGCTAAACAGTCCAGTAATAAGCTTCCCAAGGAATGCCAAACCAAACAGAAGACACCCTTGTAATGAAAACACAACCCTCCTTACTGACACTCGGCATTTTCCATACCGCACTGATAAGTTGACATTCCTTTCACGAGAACTGAGACTGTTTGCAGCAAGTGAAGATTTTGAGTTCTAGAAGTGCTGATGTCCAATTTGTGACATGCTGTAGAGGCCTTTCAAAAGTACTGTGTCCATTTGCTGAAAACCAACTATGTGGAAAATGCTTTATGTTAAGGAGCCAAAACCACAACTATCTTAAAACTTGAGGCAGCTACACTTTATTTAGTTTCCAATGGGGAACGCCAAAGTTTTTGCAAACTTTACTAATAAGTACATTTTTTGCAGTTATATTGGCATTAAACTCTTTTTGTATGCTAAGCCTGGCTCTGGAGAGCACGTGACATGTAGAAATTAGCAAAACAAACAACTTTCATTTACTTCGTATGTAAGCTGTGCCAAGTACAGTGGCCAGTTACACAACTGAGAAAACAGAGCATGACTTTGTAATATTTCCAGCCTCTTTGCAGGAGATACCAAGGAACTCAATTTAAAGACAGATGTTTGGTATTCGGTTGTGTGGATGAAAGGTTTAATTCCTTGGTTTTGGATTATTCGTGAGCAACCAATATCCAACATGAAGAACATTTTTATTGAACATTTGGTACTCTCCTGATTGCTCCCTGACTATATGCAAGTTCATAGAAAACCAGGGTGTTGATGCTTGCATTCACGATTCCAAATTTTATCGCTGTGACTGTTCTGCAATTGTTGCTTATAATGGTCTGTTTTGATCAATGCTTGTTGCCTAGCTCATAATCCCACAAGATGAACTGACACATTTGACTCAAATGCAAAAGAACTCAGTGATGGAGGGTGAGGGATATAAAATACCCTCCCATCAATTGTGATAACAGGCTTCAACGTCCAAGGGTCATATTCACCAAGGCTGGCCCAGGAAATCACATCCGACAACTCCAAGGGCAGATTCCTCTCTGAGAGGAGACTCACTTGTAACTGTACTCCCTCCACTTTCCCATTTACCCTTTTTCCCACTTGTGAGCACACACTTTGCTCAGACAAGGAACGTACCCAACTGCTGTGTCCTCTGGCAGCTTTCAATGCCACCGCTCCTTCTCACATCTGGGACAGCAACAGCTTCTCAGCTTAATGTTTCTTCAACACCTTTTCTACTTTTTTCCTTTCCCCCCATTTTGAGACTTCCAGTACGAACATGACTCAGAGTAGCTGACAGAAATGTGAAATATCATTAAATAGATTTGCTGTACAGCAATAAACCACAATTCTCTCACCCATAGCTCTTCAAAAGTGTAAGTAAAGTAGAATAATTTGGAATCAGGATCCTTTCTTTTTCTTTTTTTTTTTCCCTCTCTCTCCATTGTGCTTTGTTGATAGGTGAAAGACTAATTTAGTCTCAAGAGTGTTCTATGTCCACCCCAACTATTTCATTTCAATAAATAACCTTGCTGTGAATACATTTTAATTAGTGATTTCGTACTTGGAATTGCACCGTTGTAATACAGTGGGTGTGAGGATCTATTCAAATAGTATAAAAAAGGCATAATTATTTTCAAATGCTCTGTTGGAATAATGCAGGTAAAAAATTCCCCTGCTGGTGTCTGTTTTCTGTGTCCAACGTATCATTAGCACTTCACATTCTCTTTATATTTATAAAAGGGTAGATGCTTGGACTTCAAGTTGTGCAGGATGCTCCCACAGTCCTGGAGATTTTTAATTCTTTGTTTGCTGTTGCTCGCTGAGATCATTGTATGAAGACAAGATTTTTACTTCATTTGATAATCTTAGTCTAATTGACCAAAAGATGTCACAAAGAAAAATAGGAACAAAGCCACGAGATTCAGAAGAATTTTTATAATTCTATGGGCCTGTCCTGGGATCTTTTCATGCCATGTGGCATTCATGTGGAATAAAATAAAGTAGGACCTAGCAATAAAAAATCAAAACCTTGTCATATGTGTTACTGTCAAATGCAGGCTGACAGAGGAAGAGTTTTGAGGAGTGGTGAAAGCAAAACCTTTAAGACCCACAAGCTCATTTCAGAACCGAATCCAACCGTGCAAACAAGATGCTGGGTTTCAGCTTAGAGGAATATGGAATAAAATTTAAGAGGGTAACAAAGTATAATGTGATTAAATCAGGCATTGGTTACATTTACTGTATGCTGCTCAATTAATAATTTGGCCGTTGCTCTCAAGACACACACTGTGGCACAGAACAAAAAGAATGATAAAGGCCAAATGGATTTTTAAACACTACATTAAGCTGTACTTGATATGAGAGTTCCCCTGAAGGGCCTTTCTTTTTTTTTTTTTTTTCAAAATTGTCATGTTTAAGAAAACTGCCAGAAATGCACTGGCATGTCAATGAAAACAAGAAAGTGTTCTTAAAATGTAGGCAATTTACACCTACTTGAGTAACTATAGTTAAGGAACACGTACATATAAGCTGTCATATCTGCTCCCTTCAACTCCCTCATAATGTCGACGTGGACATTTTGGCAAGTTTTCTGACCTGCACATAGTCTGAAGAAGTAGGCTGCCTTCAGCTGTCGTGAGTGCTGGCATCTGAGCCAGGCTTTTCAGCCCAGGGAAGAGCAACCCGTCAGCAGAGGACTAGGGGAAGAGCAGTAGGGTCTGAGCGGCACTCAGTGTTCCTGCAAAGTAGAGAGCAATGTGGTTTTCCCAGGCCTTTCCTCATTTCTGCGAAAAAGATGGTGGTGGGAACAACCGGCGAGAGCGTATCGTTGCGCTCCCACCTCCCTTTGTTTTTTTGTTCCCTCCGATCTAGGATTTAAGAGAGAAAGTAGCAGCAAAACTTGGATCCAGTCCCTGTCTAAGTTCAGACCCTTTTCTGACACAAATACCAAAGTCTCCATTGGCTGTTGAGCAGGATGGTAGTCCAGAGAGGGAAATCTGCTGTCTGTGCAGCTATGCTTGCAGCTGTTGCGCTACAGAGGGAACTTGACAGTCCTCAGGCTCTGCTCAGCAATGGGCTTGGAGTGGCAGCTGCCACTAAATGTAGCGTGGTAGCATCACATATAATGCAGCTGACTGTAGTAATGTTTTAGCCGGTGGCGTGGTTGTTTTGTCACAGAGATATTGTGTTGATAGCTCTAGTGAAGTACCTCACAACAGTCAATGGGGAGAGAAAAGCTTATGGTCTCAAAACAAATTCATAGGAAAAGCCGTGAAATGGGAGTGTTGATATTCCATCTGAAATTTTACTATTTCAGAAAATGAGACTTTTAGAACCTTGTAAAATTACAGATTACAAAAGCAATTTACTGAATCTGCCATGCCTTTAAATGTGTATCTCACTGAAAAGGCCTGACAGTGTCTCTGCTTACACATCCTGTTGCAATGCAGAATCGGCACCTGCTTTATTCATCCTTCATTTGTAATTCCTTATTTCACAACTTCTTCTAACCAGTTCTTAAATTTCTTAAATCTTAAACACCAGCATCTCCAAATGAGAGGAGCCTGGCTTCCAGGGAAAAGGAGCTTACTTGAACATAGCCTCCTCAGGCACGCACAGCAGCATCCCTCCCTGCAGCAGCATATTGCTGTTAATTAATTACCTATACATTGCTCTAGGCAGGAAGGCGCTTTCATCAAGAGCACCAAACAAGTAGTAGTTTTGTTTCCAGAGAAACTTCAAGGTGTAATTATATACACAGGGTGTCGTAAGCTCACCTGTCTGAATGCACCAGTATGAAGGGCTTTGGAAGAGGGGAAGGGAGGTTGGAACATGAGGACTGAGAGTTCAGAAAGCAATTGGGTCACTTGAAATACAGCAGCCCTATAACCTGGGGTCAAAAACAGGCGAAAAGGCAAAAATTAAAGAGGAGACCCAAGTATGAATATTTAGTCAGTGGAAGAAATTAAGACTGAGGTGTGTTTGTCTGGGCTTTTCTATGGGATGTTTGGGAAGAAATCTTGAGAAGCCTGCATGAACTTAAAAAGAATGTGTAATAAAGCAACAAGACAGTAGAGAGTTTAAGTGCTACAGAGTAGTGGATGAAGAGATAAGATATAAAGATCACTATGCAAGGACCTCACAAATTCTGTATTGTATGCATTCTTGACTATACAAGTTTTAAAAGGGGAGAGAAGTAGATTGATGTTACAAAGAGGAACAGAGTCTGGTCTGTTTTGTGCAGATAAAGCTTACAAAAGATCGTGTATTGCTGAGGAAAATAAAGCACAACAGAAAGTTCTTCTGGGAAAAATAAAGACTGAAATCCAGAAACAAACAGGAAATAACAACATCTATCCACACCTGCTGCATTGCAGTTGCTGGAAATTGAACATCTTGGTTGTGTCTATCTGCACTGGGCAAATAATTGCTGTTTACCGTCCTAGGGGAAAGTCTGGAAAGCACAGGGAGATCAAAATCCCTGGGGCATGTCCTTCTTTTTCATAAAGTGTAGTCAACAAAGCTATGATCATTTAGAACACCTGATAATACACCTCCACTAGTAACCAAACCCCTACTTTTCACAGATATGGCAACCTTAAAAATAGAAGAGTAGGAAAATTGTCTATTCTATTTATTCCATTTACACTGCTGAAATCTGAGTTAGAACAGATACTTTTTGTCCCCCAGGAAAATGGTTTCTGTTAATATCTCAGTAAGGGATTCACCCTTGGGAAGTGTATGTGCTCCACAAAGCTGTTCAAGAACAGGCAGAGGGATACGCAGCCTTTTTTCTACCTCCCACTCTCTACTTCATTTGGCTCACTGTGCATATTAGGAGTAAAAGAGAGAGGCCAGATTTTATTCCTGCTTGACTTATTCGGTTTTCCAGAGATGAGAAAAGACATAAGAATGCACATCGATCTTAGTCTTAGATCTGGTCCTATATAAAAATTACTCCCCTTCTCTTTGCACATTATGAATTGAAGAAGTAGATGATGGTCCTGTGTGGTTGATTGCAAGGAAAGCAGGTTGGTGAGGCACTCTCTACATTAGCACTACTGTACTTTTTGGGTGTCTAAATTAGGATGCAGAAGAAGAATGCAGTCTATGCCTTAGCCAAATGTAAAGGGAACTTTTTTGCATATTTTTGATATGTGATCTTATCAGCAGACAGCTTTTTCTTTTCAGTAAAATAAATCCTTGTAATTCCACAGTACAGAAATCTGACAGAACAGAAAGTAATCTTTATGATGGCTAGGAGTCTTTGCACAGCATATATTGCAGCTTACGATAATTATTTATTACTGGTGTTACCATTACTGAGTATTTAATGCACTTGTGGCCAGTGGGCAGAAAATAAGCAATACTTCGTGACAACAGCAAGAATGTACTTCTTCACATGGCAAGTAACTTTTTAAAGTTCCTGTCAGGCTGTAATATTTTTCCCCTCCATGCAAGAGTATTAAAATAAGAACTCTGGATATATAAATCAGAGTAGGGTGAGTTCACTCCTGTGCCAAGAGTGAGTCGAATGAATCCTGTAGATGTTAAAGCTAAAAGGGGCCTCCTAGATCATCTTGTTTTGCCTCCCTTCCCATTGCTATTAACAACTGCTAGTGTCATAAGAGCAGAATCTTAAATAGCAAAAGTACAAAAAAGAAATACTGGGCTCTTCCCTCCGGCTGCTCATCAGTGCATTAACATTTTCTACAGAATATTTACTACAACTTTATTTTTCTATTCCTTTCTATTTTTTCATGTTCCAGATCTAATATTCACATCATCACCTCTGCAGTGATGGTGAACTTTCTCTAGACAAGCTATCCCATTGTAAGACTGACCTCCTCTTAAGAATGACTTTTTCTTCTAATGCATAGAAGGAATATTCTTTTTCTAGTTTCAGTCCATTACATCTTTTAAATACTCAATAATTCCTCACCCATCTTTATTGTCACTACATTTACATATTTATGGACAAGTAAGTCCCTTCCTTATTGCTTCAATATGGAGGCATGGAAGTGGCAGCCATATGATAGATAGCAAATCTACTTGATAAACTGAAGAACCATGTGAGAGCAGACTTTCAAAGGCATAAAAAGGAATTAACAATCCCAAGAGCAAACATGTGTATATGCACACTGATGTGTAAAGGAGTAAGCAAAAACAGAAAGGATTTTCAGCATGACTAATACTCCTCCATGTTCCATGAAGAATGATTCATTTAAGGTGTTTTGAGAGCAGCTAGATGGATCTATCAGTATGCAATTTTATTTATTTTCACTTCACAGAAACAACCAATCTGGAGACAAAATAAGGCATATGAGGTGATCCTGTCCACCTCTTTGCCATTAGGCATTGCAAAATAACGCTTCAGGTTTTCTGCATTTAGCTGTGCAAGCCTAAAACAGGATTTCCTTGCTTATCTGCGTTAGAGCCTGAGTCCATGGTTAAGCCCCAGGGCTCTAGGAGAGCGGGCCAATGTGAGCCAGCAGAATGTTGCCATGACTGAAGCTGCGCCATGTTTCCTTACCTGATTGAACCACAACCAGAGATGCATCATCCCCTTTCCCTCTAAGTCTTCTTCAGCTCCAGTGCTCAAGTCTTTTAGTACCATTTCACCCTAGGTGGAATCCATCATTTCACATGTGACTTTCCTTCCTTCTGTTTTAATACTACCTTTATTTTCCCTAAAAGATTTATTGGAAAAATGTCCTTGAAAGGAATCTACCATGACATTTTTATGCTCATAGTCAACTGCATTTCCTGGTTTTCCAGAGGGTGCTCTTTCTTTCCCACATTTCGTGTCTTACTAATATGCTTATTAAAGCTTTTGAATATGTTTAGACTGTTTGCCTAGTACTGAAATTCTGCTTTCTGAATGCCAGAGTACTTGCCTAGCACTCTTGTCATATATCATCTGAATGCAGGTTATTTTTTTCCTATTATTCAAGTTTGGGGTTTTTTTACCAAGAGTTAGATCTGTTTTCATGTATATTAAAGTGTATAACAGCTATTACTGTTATCAGGAGCTGTGACTTGATTATATCCTGAAATAAATAATGTTAACACTTGTGATATAAGCTTACAAAAAGATAACATATGCAAAAAGTGTTGGAAAAACAAAAATGGTCCAGTAGGATAGTTCGGAATGGCTAGCTGATTCCTCAGACTGAAAGCTTTAAACATTGCTGAATATCAAGTTTTACCCACTATAAAAACTTTACAGAATGGTCGCACTTTGGTGTTCAGTTTAGTTCAGGCCTGTTTTTTTCAAAAAAGTCTTTTTTTGCCATGGTTCAAAGCGCCATAAAGTAGGTGCAGAGACGGTAGCATAGCAACCACAAAAATGTAAGTTTAAACGCTGAGAAAATGAGCTTTTTGCTTTCTAATAGCAGAGCTTTCATGTTCATATTTTCTTGCTGTGTTTGAAACACCTGTTTCTATTTCAGCTGACTTTGTTTGCTTCATTATTTCAGTACAGAAAGCTATGTGGCAGTCCTGAATTACAATTAAGTAAACCTGTTTTCTGTGAATATTCTGTGGTCATCGACAAGCGGCAAGTAGAATTTTAAATGGTGAGGAGTTAATTTAGTTTTTAAACGAAATGAGCATTTCCTTGAAATAGAAGTGGTTTTTGTTATGAAACAAAATTGGTTCCCACAATGGTACAAGAATAAACCTACTTTTGGCTGCTGACTCAGGAAAATTTTAGTGATCACATTAAATAAATCCAAGCAATAACCACTATGATTTTTTAATTCTGTTTTAAGGCTATGTGCCATGTGCCATGTCTGCACAATAATGTGAACACTGTCTGGACAGCTGTGGGACTGAGAGTTCAGTGTTTTGGCACATCATTGACTTTTCCGGTTTATCTGAACTGAGTTTAAGGCTGTGACTCACCTCAGATTTGCATTTTTGTTTTACAAGTTCTTGGTGTCTGGAAAAGGGGAGTCAAATGCTGCTTTAAATAGCATCTCCTGTTAGTAACATCTCCTCTGCATGCCTGTGTAGTCACATAACAAGAAAAGCACTAGAGAATAATCAATGAAGATTTTTAAACTGTTTCTTTTTTGAATCTTTGTTTGATTAATCGTTAGTTATTCTTGAATCCTTTTGCGTTCTCTATTATATTTTTAGAGAGGATGATTTTTCCTACTGATATATTAACTGCAAAAAAACACAAAAGATCTTTGAATCGTAGAAAGTATATCACAGCAGGTACACCCTAAAAGTGTGATTTATCCTGAAATGAAACAATTTCTACCAAACTGGAATCTCACTATCCCCGCACTGCAGCGAATGACAAGTGATCTTTGGTCAGGTTTATCAGTATCTTCACCCATTCTCCCTTCTGAGTTGTCAGCCCCCCGAACACACTCTAGAAGACTTCTAAGCCTATACTAGAAAAAAATAGTTCTAAATATGCCGTTGCAGAATTTGCAATTGTGTTGGCTTGTTTCTAATACTTTTAAAGTATTCACATGTATCTGTGTTCAAATTATGTGGTTTTCAGTTGCCTCTGTGCTCTTTGTTAACATGGGAATGCATGAGGGAGAAGAGGAGTATTCATGGAAGCTGTCTTTCTCTCAGACGTATTGCAATGCCCAAGAAAGGCAAAGATTAGGCTAAAAAGGCAGGAAATGACCAAGCAGAACTGCTGGTTCTTAATGTGATGGCTTCATATTTCTGACCTGGAGGGCTTCCAACCACCAGTGTTTTAGATGAGAGATTGAAGAGCTAACAGCTTGCTGTCCTTGACCCTGTGCAATTTCCCTATCACCTGCAGGCTCCCAGCTGGGGCGAAGGGTGCTCAGGGGCCTCCGGGGCAATCACATCCCAGTGTCCCCTGTGCCAGCGGGGCCAGAGCTGCAACACAAGGGCGGATGGACAGGTGGTTTTCCTCTGTTGGCAGGGCCGTGAGGCAGGATGGAGAGCTGCTGCAATGCCCCCAAATGAGTTTTCAGCTCCAGACTTGTTGAGAATGAAAACAATTGCCTGTTCTTGTACCATAAATACAAATATTGCACTTTCTCTCCAATTTTTCCAGCCCTGATTATCCATGAAAAGAAAGTCAAAATGGGAAGTTCTTAAATAGATTTTTACCCCAACATTGCAAAGCGAAAATCTGCTATGACCTAAAAGAAACAAAACATGACCTATAACTTCAGTGAATCTTTTGCATGACTAAACTTTTAGGATGCACTTTACTATGTAGTTTTCCTTTACTAACCCAATCTCTCTAAGTTTTCCTCTTCCAACTATAAGTCTGTTGGCAGCATTTCAGTTGTTGTACAAGTAGTGCTATAATACTTCTCACCAAGCTGTGCAAAGCCTTTAAAATTATGGAGCTTTACAATGGACCTAAAATTCTTATGTCCGTGTTACAGCGGGATTATCCAAAGCCCAGAGGTTATGCAAATTTTCTGTAGTTATGCAGAGCAGAGCTCTGAAGAAAATATTAATATCCTTACTCCACACCTCATTCAAGTCTAATGGAAGATAGATCCACTGCCATAATTAGTACTCTTATTTATGACTATGTAATTTTTCAATACATGCTATTGACACATCTTCGTTTTCCATATACATTTTGTGTTTGAATGTCACTACCAATAACTTATTAGCCGTAAAATAACAACAATAAAAAGAACAACAGTGTTGGAGAATTATTGGCTACTGAATAATATGCTGTTAAATGTGAAGTGTTCATATTTTTTCACAAGTGTGTTAGAGCCAGTAGTTGTTCTATAGTTAAAGCTGGAGTTTCGTATTCTAAGATTTATTTATTTTTCAAGTTAAATCTCTCTTGGAAAAATGTGTGCTTTGGTTAGCTGGAATGTACTAAAATCTGCATTCTGTCAGAAAAAGGAACAATTTCATGTATTTATACAGCATTTTTCATAAATTGTTACATTTTCCAGACAACTCTTGGAATAGGGAGAAAGTAAAGAGGGTCAGAAAATGACTGCAGCCCAGCCTAAAGTACGAAGGGAAACACTGACTAGAGTCTATTAAAGCAGAATCTGAGACAGAAAAAAACAGCAGACCCTTTTTGGCTCCTGTCTCATTTAGCAAATAAAGAGTAAAGAAAAATTGAAAAGGGAAACTGAGAGATTTTTTTGTACATCAGGAAGTTCTTTGTTATTTTTCTCTCCCATGAATAAATGCTACAGCTAACTGTTGCTCAGTGGTAATGTGTATTTCTCTCAATACCATGTTTGAATCCAGTGCAGTCAGATGCAATTCCATTAGTGACACTATATTTGAAATGTCAGGCCTGAATTTAGCCCGAAATAGAACAGAAATTTTACTTGTAAAGAAAATATTAAGCTTCCTTCTTTCTTATTCTCCCTTTCAGTAGTCTATGTGACCATAAAAACGTGTCGTGTCATTCTAGAAAGCCTCAAATAGGTTTATTTGAGTTCATTTTTTAATTGTTATTTTTGATCCAACAGATATATTTTTGTATTTCCTGATCTGAAGTGGTGTTTGGAAATACTTATTTTCCCTATTGTGTTTATAAATGTTGACAATGTTGAAATTATTTAACCAGTGTTAATATGTCTATCAAGAATATACAAATATTCACCTCCAAGATGCGATAGTATAGAAATACTCCACTACTATGCTATGTTAAATAACGGTAATATAGATTCGTGGATACAAACGCAACAAAGTATCATTAACTCACTTTTAAATAATCATTGAACATGCAAATTTGTGAGAGAAGAACTCCACGAAATTGCAGAAATCCACTATCTACCGAATATTGAATTAGTTGAGAGCTGAAAACTGTCATTTACAGAGCACAGACCCTTATATTACTGCAAGTTTCCTATAATTCTTCTCTTTCATTGAATCTACCTATTTTTGGAGCACAACTAGTACAGACAGCTGCAACCTGCTCTTTCCCGCTCTTTCCAGATTCCCGAAATAGTGGAGGACAGAAAATGAGGCACATGGTTCCAGAGAGGAGGTGCTGATTGCCAGCACAGACTTCCACAGCAGCAAGGAGAGAGCCCCTACAGCTGCATCTGGATCCCCAGGCGGAGATCAGGCTTCAGGTATGAGACATAGATAGAAATTTTAATTCAGAATAAAAAAAATATATATATGAATTTATATGCCAAAATATTTGATAGCCCATATTTAAGTTCTGGAAATTTTTTTTTTTTCAGTCCTGATTGTATCTCTGGGGTGTCTCCAAGCCAGCTATTGGGGACAGGTTTAATCTTGTCACTGCTCATTATAGAAGAACAGGTCTTCCTGGACTTTTGAGCTGTTATATGGAAACAAAGAATAAGAAAAATGAAAGGAGAGTAAGAACAACAACAAAGAAATACCTTACCCTTTTTTTATCATTATCACATTTCTACAGTAGACATCTTAGAATCTGTTGTATTCAACATGTTGGCACTGGTGGCATTAAATACCATTAGTATTTACTGAAGAAAGTCCCCCTTGTAATTCCTTGACCTAGTTGTGAGATTTTGTCACTCTTCTGGTGAAAGTTTTATCAGACTTGCTGCTCTCCCTGTATTTGTCAGTACACTGTTCTCGCCCCTGAGATCATGTGGAGTGTCCTACGTGTAGGCCACACCATCCATGATGAGCTCTACCTCTTCACAGTCAATGCTTACACAATATTCTACAGTAGTGGTCATGAAGCAGGTAAATAAACATAGGAGAGAAATTTAATATATGAGGCTGTTTTAAAGGAGCATGGATCTTTCCATGCTTCACCTACCCACAAGGCTGAGAAAGATTGAAGTCTAGGGCCTTGTGCTGGCAACACATCACAGAATCACAGAATGTTCAGGGTTGGAAGGGACCTCTGTGGGTCATCTAGTCCAACCCCCCCTGCCGAAGCAGGGACGCCTACAGCAGGCTGCACAGGACCTTGTCCAGGCGGGTCTTGAATATCTCCAGAGAAGCAGACTCCACAACCTCTTTGGGCAGCCTGTTCCAGTGCTCCATCACCCTCAGAGTGAAGAAGTTCTTCCTCATGTTCAGACGGAATTTCCTCTGCTTCCGTTTGTGCCCATTGCCCTCTCTCAAAATCAGAGAAGCACAAATGTCAATTAAAATATTCTGATAAGTTCACCCATACGTTCCATGGGAAAAAAAACCCAGATACCATGCAGAAATGCAGATGCTTTCACTGTATCCAAGACACATCCAGCTCCAAACCCTATTCCCAGGACTGACAACACAAACTTGTGTCCTTTTTCTTTTAGGTTTGTTCAATTGACTTTAATAAAAGAGAGCACTTACTGTGACTCTTGCTGAAGAAAATTGTAAGGCAAAATGGGACTTTTTTTCTATTACAACCTACAGTTAGGTAATCTACAAAATTAATTTCCTTCACCTTTAACGAGGTTCTGTTATGTGGTTTGATGTGCATTATTGTGTGTGTTAGTCATAGCCTGATTGAAGGGAAATGCAACATCAGATTTATTGTAACAGCAATTTTCCTTAAAGTATATTAACACAGATGAATTGGCAGATCCCTAATACATGGCTTAAACCTATCTATTATACAATATTGCCCTCTATGGGAGCACAAGATGTAACAGATTTGAAATAAGCACACTGCTGTTCTTTTGTCTTCTTAATTTTTTTTCAGTATAATATCTACTTTCTTAAAATGGTTTTCTTTTTAACATAAGAGCTTTATGCCAACAGGAAAATCAACCTATTAGGCTCTCATCATTTAATCTATTTCTTTTGAGCCTACATTTCATATTCTAACAAATATATCTATTACTGATGTTTAGCTTTTATACGATAATTTCAGTTCACAGAGTCACTGCTCAAAGCATGTATGCCTTTCTTCCATGTGTAAAAAACCAAACAAATACCTTTAAACCAAAATGCACACAACCCAGTAGCCACATCAGTGGTATAAATAGGCAAACAACATTTTGGATATTATATCTCATTTTGGATATTGTTTCTCAAGCGGCCAGAAGTCTTCAGAGAGAAAAGAGGCAACTCCAAAGCATCATAGATGGAAATAGATATTTTCAAATGTAACTTGTTGAGTGTGAGTGCCATGAGATGAGAAGGAATGAGCATGATAAAGAAGTATAATGGTTAAGGCAAGTATCAAGAGCTTATTCACTTGGAGTGCTCTCAGTCTTGATTACTCCATCCATGTTTTTCTTTGATCATTTTTACTAAGTCACTTTTATTTTCTTCCCATGAGAAAAATATGTTTTTAAAAGGAATACGAGTCCAAAGATGATTGTTTGAAGAACGATGATCACTGTGCATTGTTCACACTGAACTGTACTGCATATTTCAAAAAACTCATTCCTTCTGCTGCCCTCCCGATTTTTTGAGAGCAGTGCTGAAAGTCTTTAAGTAGTTCCTACCTCAAGAATAATGAATCCATAGCAGTTAGACATTAAAAACATTTCTTTAGCTTATTAACTCTATTCTCCTTACTGACGCCGCAGGGAGACTTCACATTTCTAAAGCAAGTCAGTGCAATGTATATATAAAATCATGATCTTGATTTCCATTGTCAGACTTCTATTTCTTGAAGGACGTTAGCCTCCCTTTTGTTGAACCCAGGTTTGTGTCGGATTTTTTTTAATGTTGAGACACAGCGTAGTTGCATCAGTCTAAAAATAGACCTCAGAGGCAATACTTCCATCTTCCCGTTTTAGTGCTGTATGTTATGCTTCATGGTTTGGTGTGGCTTTTGTAAAGCCATGCAGTTCAGTGTAGCATGTTGCAGCCCATGAGAGAAAAGAAGCGAGCACTCCAAATGTATACTACTGTAAGCTACAGCTTCTGCCAGACTGGAGCGGATGTCAAAATCGTGGCATAGTTTTGAAAGTTCTGATACTGAAAGTGTTCTCTTAATGAACAGCCAACACTTACTGTAACATGAAAATTTGGACCCAGAGTATTTATTTTACTTACACAATTAATCCCACTGAACCTAACAGAGTACTCAGGGAGACAAACATTTCTGCACACCTTAAGACAAACGCAACTCCTTAAAACAAAAGGCTGTACCACACATTCTAGAGACCTTTCAAGTGCAGAATGTTCAGTACCCAATAATCACTAGGAGCAAATCAGTTTACTTAAAAGAGGGAACACCAAGGTCTGCCAAGTACCATGGACCTGCTTCAGAGCAGTGACAGTTTTCAAAGAAGGGCACAGAAGAGAATAGAAACTGATTTGCAGAAGCTTCATTCAACATCAAGATTTCCCACCTTAGCTGGGGCATTAGCAGAAGTAGCTCATAAGCACGAGGCTTCCTCCTCCTATAGGACTAGATGAAGCAGAAAACATGATAATAAGATTATCTAAAACAAAAGAAATTTGCAAAGAGGTGAAACAAAACACTCTGTACAACAGGAGACATTTATTACAGTAATGCTAGAATACCAGTTTGAATGTGGTTTAGTAATGGATTTTTCACTTTGAGGGGATTTTTAAGTTTTAAATTAAGGTATATAAAAAGCTATGCTTGTGAGAGGTAACCTAGAAAAAAGTCATCCTTATAATCTAATGGAAGCTTGATATCTAGATTGCAAGGACAGAAAAGTAAAAAGAGAAAGATAAATGTTCTTTGTAGTTTCTCCTTTGAAAATATCATTCCTGGTTTCACCTTTTATTCAGAAGTAGATTAGAGTATTTAAAGAGCCTCTGTAGACATGTTAAAGGGGACTCCCATTGGAGCTATGGTCTAATTAAGCTACTTTATGAATAATTCCACAGTTTGAATAACTGAAATAAAAATTTTTTCTAAAAAAAAGAAATCACTTAATACATTAAACCAAGAGTTCAAGCTTCTTGATTTTTAACAGTCAAGGAAGAAGTGCTTAATTTCAAGATTTGTGTGCTATCACTTAGTTTTATGGATGATGTTCTTTGTGATAATGGCTTTGTCAACTGTTGGTTTGGATTCTCTTTATCAGAATCCATGTTCCTCTAGGCATCTTACCAGCCTTACTACAGCTTCACTGTTTATACTGTTTGTTCTCTTGTGTGAGCTGTTAAACATTGGATCCTCAAAGAATTTATCTGAAGTACTGACTTGCTGATTTATCCATCAGGAAAACAACATAACGCAGTGATACAACCCCATTACTCTCTCTCTATTTAGAAAGCTGCTAAGGCTCAGATATGCAGCTGGCACATGACTACCAAATGTTGATATTATACAGAGGTAATTATTCTCATGGTCCCAAGTGTTGTGATAGAGCAGCAAGAATGAATTACCTTTTTCTTTCCCAAAATAATACTGTAATTTGTTAGATATTTGCTCCTTAAAATGCAAGGGGAGAGGAAAGAAGGATATATGTTACTCTCCGATAGCCAAGGTACAGACCTTTCCTTCGAGCACATTCTGATTTCCTCCCTTAGCTCTGTTTATTCCAAAAATAGCCCCACGAAGTTCAGACTGGGAGAAAGCAAAAAGGCTTAAAGGATCTCTGCGGAAGAGTGACGCAGCAGGGACCAGTCCCTCCGCATCAGGAGCGTTGCCTCATCTCTTGGGTTGGCTTCTTACCTCACTGGAGGCAGAGTGGGATAGGGCATTTTTGCCCGTTCCTATTGCAGCTCATACTCTGCAAGTCAAGGGGGATTCTTTCCATGTTCTGGAATCACAAGTCAACGCAAATCATGGTGGGTTGTTTGGAGATCGCCAGGAGCTGGTAAATAGTTCTGCAAAAGTTCACGTCGGAGAAGAGTACTACACAGTCTTTTTGCAAGGAGTTCCTCAAGCTGCTGTAAAGCAATTCTGTACAAAATGTGTTACCCATTAAAATAAGTCACTTCCACAACCTGATCTCGGGCTCTAAGGCGGCACTGGACAATAGCATCACAGCTGATGCACAACAGGATGACAAAACTTCTGCTGTCTGCGGTACTGGGGATGAGAGAAACTATGTGATGATCTCTGATGAAGGATTTATCCTTCATGACTCACACAGGAGAAAGAAATACAGTAAATGGTTCTTCATACGTTCACAGAAAGGGGAAATGGGAGTGCTACTGGAGTTTCTAGATCAACAAACAACCATATTTGTGACAGTGCAATGCAGTGGAGGTAGCAGCGAGCATTTCTGAGCAAGGCAGTCAGATGAATTGGACCCGCTCTTAGTCTAGTTTTTGGAAGGGTTTACAAATATAGATTGACTTGCTTATCAGCAGTGAGGTCGTAAGAGCAGTGCTCGTGGAAACAGACCAAATGAGAAACAGCTCCCATACATTGCTAAGGCATTACAGGTGCAAATACAAATCACAAGGGAGCTGAGCAGAACATAAACCTTCTCTGGTGCTTCAGTCTCTCCCACTGCATTAAACCATAGTCTAGGAAAAGGCTCTGCTCTTTCTAAGCTCCAGCCCTACCCCCGTTTACTTCCCAGGAGCTTACTGCTGACTTCAGGCCAAAGCTGAACGCAGTAGTGATTCTGTAAGAAAAAATTGCAGGAAAGAGCCCATAAGGCTTTATGGGTAGATACACAAAGACATGCTTCTCTTTCACACAACATGAACACTTGTCTCAGTGTCACAGTGAGCTGGTAACTCATGAAGTTGTGACACAGATCAGACTATGGATTAAGCAGAGTAAACTCACTTTTTGCTTTGATAGTATCTTGATAACAGTACTTAAAAGACTAGAGTTTATATTCTTTAGTTGATTAAGCACTTAAGACATAAAATAGTAATGTAATTAGAGAGAGATGCAGAGCTGCTTTAATGCTAGATGTTAATGACTGTATGTTGGTTTAACAGATATTTCAACATTAGTTTATATCAACACTCTCTCTGAAACTAATACCTTCAAAGCCTTAAAGGGACAGAAAGACATTAGGATATCAAGGTTACTTCACAAGGGAACGAAAGTTTAATAGAAAGGTCATTACAGAACTGGTATACACCTCTTTGCCTTTATCATTTGCAGAAGAAGTGTGTACAGCCATAGACAGGGAAGGATAATAGAACCTGAATAGAAACTGTGTAGCTGGAGAAAGTCAGCAGCCGGGGAATCTAGTTCAGATCTTTTGCCTTTTTTTTTTTTTTTATTTTGCTTGTAGGACTTTGCATCATTTTTGCAGTTGATGTTGTTTCACATCAGTGCTTCATGCTTAAGTGGACTGCTAGCAACACATTCTCCACTGTCATCTGGGAAATAAGAATAACCCATGACAAGACAGGCACTTTCAATAGAAGACATAAACGTCTTAACTGAGTTTCAGGTGTGAAATACGGCTCCAAGTATATCTATATTTCATCCCTATATTTCTGAGTATATAAAACCTCTAACACATTTTGAGTCAGAGCCAAAATATTCAGATTAAAAAACCTAATAACTTATTGAGACATCAAAAAAAAAAAACCAGAGACTTTTCTTAATGAAATGTACGTTTGAATATTCTTAAAAAAATCACAATCTGCTATGCCTTTATGTTTCTTACACTTTTGATGTGAGCGCAATAAAGTTCTACATATCTTGAGGAACTTCTAGAGAATTAGAGACTCATCTACAACTCTTATAAGTTGTCACAGATCCTCTGAAATCAATGGATGCTCCAACAGTTTACACCAGCTGAGGAACTGCTCTGTTTAATGAAAGACACACTGTTGTTCGATTATAGGGAAGTTCATAAGAAGTCTCCACAGCTTAGGTAAAAGCTGGTCTTGCAATAGCCATTTTTTGTTCTTTTAAACTCATTATGAACTTAAGTGTCAAAAGCCATCTTTCTTTCAAAAAAAATGGTAAAGGTGTGTTTGGCTGAAGGGGACAGCTACATGTATTGTAGCCTACTTAGTTTTGAAGCGTGGTCTTCATCCTGCAAGGTAGTTTTTGAGAGGAGAAGTAGGGAGTGCCTACTAAAGCGTCACCAGAGCACTATAATAACAGGTGAGAAAACTGGGGGCGGTCAGAGAAAACAAAAGCTCCACATAACAACAGACGAACATGGATCCAAGTATTTCAGTGAAAGTTTTCAAATAGTCTAAAAGATTAAAAATATATATGATACAAATTAATTTCTGAAAGTATTTGCTTGCTTTATATCATATTTCTAAGCACAGAACTGCAGGAATTTTGTTTTTCTACCTCATAATGTGCTGTGAAGATAAATACATCAAAAATAGGTGCTCAGACATTGTAGTCATAATATAGTATTTGAAATAGGTAATTATGAACATCAGAGTCTGGATTTAAGCATCTAAATAGAAGGATCCTGAATTTTCAGCAGTTGCCTTTAGTGTAAAGGCCGATGCCCCTTTAAAGAAAAAAAATCTGATTCAAAGTCTCATTAACTTACAGAATGCTAAGCAGAGAGTCTATGTGAAAGAACCAGGTTTAGAAAAGTAAAGTATTGGTAAGTTTTGTAATGTGTGTAAGTTCCAAGAAAATTTGGACAGAACAAAGGAACACTTACTTCCACTAGGGAGTTTGAAGTGAGAAAAAAAACACAAACAAACAAACAATGAAAACAAAACAACAAAAAAACCCCAACAAACCCACAGTTACAAAACTTTTGGAAAAGGTAATACTAGTTTTGGGCAGAGTACTGCCCAAACTTTTGAACTACTGAGATAGGAGGGCTAGGCAGTTATGACTGCCTACCTGTACAGGAGGGAAAACAAATCACGCAGTAATAACCAATGCAGAGTTTCCACCAGCTAATGCAAAACCTGTGCGACAGGTTAAGATCCAGAAATACACACATCCTGTGGCAAGGATTTCAGCACAAATGTGGTACCTCATTAATATGGTGTTTTATTACTAGAATTTCCTTTCTTTTACTGTTTCTCGCCATCCATACTTCATTTCTGTTTCTTGCTGTCCTATTTTCTTTCTTGTATATTTTTCCCTAAAGCAAAGCATGCGAATAATATCATGATTGTAAGGACATTCTCGGTAACCCAAGTGCATTTGTGTTTGAGCAAGAAGAGTTCAATTCTCACTTCTACCCAAAGTAGACAGAAGTGAAAATTCAAATTCTACTGTCTTTTTCCCAAGAGTTAGTGTGCTGGTTTTGTTACATAAAGAGAGTTGGAGCAGTTCTGCCAACTGATTTCCACGCATTTCTAATAAGGGCAGACCATGGCATAGTAAGTTGCCTGATCCTCCACTTAAAATGAGTTGCGAACAAAGCAAACAGATATCGAGGCATCATGAATCAACAGCCATGCTTCTTCATGCTGAAATCATCCAGCATGGCACGCTCTTAAGCCAAAGATTTAAGTTCAAACAGTGACTCTAGCATCTGAATTAAAATACGCTCTCAATGGTATGTGTAACCACTTAGCCGCTAGCATGCCCTGGGAACATCTGCAGCAGCGCCTTCAAAGGGGCAGACCGCTGCTCCCACCACATCTGTCGGCAGCCGAGAGCCGTCCTGCAGCACACTCGCACCCTGTGGCCAAACCCTTCCACTCACAGGGATGTCTCCAGTGCTTGAAGTACAGCTAACAGTCAAGTATACAAGAAGATGGAGGAACAAAGCAACTAGAATTTTTCTTTCTACGCCATCAGCTTAGTAAGAGGAAGCTCTCATAGTTTTTGCGGTTTTCAACAAACTGCACCAGAAGTCTGCCTTATGTTGGGAAAAGACTCTCCCGCTTGATTTGGAGATTTTAGTTTACGGCCTGACTTAAGATCTGATGTTCACACAGGAGGCAAGGAGACACCCACTCACCACCCAGCTGCAGTGGTAACCCCATCCCAACATTTGCAACAGCCTTTGGAAAATGAATTTCACATCCAGAGTCACCCATAGGCATAACACATTTTTAAAAGAACCCCAGTGAGTGCTTTGTAATTAGAAATTGTAGGAAATTACTCAGACATACTTCAAATTTTAATTTTCCCTCAGTTTCTAAATTAGGCAGAAGGAATAAATTAGTCCCCAGTTAGGAATATCTACCATCTTCGAAACCTGGATATTCACAGAGAGCAAATAGCTCTTCATGTAGAAGGTCCCAACTGAAGGATGTAAATGGTAAACTGCATGGAACACCATTTATTTATACTGTTTTGGAAACATGAAAGGTTGAGCTGACCCTCCTATGATTCAAATCTCAGTTTACAGCATCATTCATCATCTTAGAATGGGTTTGTTCCAGTCTCCTTGAACAAAACTATTTTCTCCTCATATTTGCTGCACAGAATTGGCTGAATTTCAATTCCAAGGTGGATCGTACAAAGAACAGTTTTGGAGTGAAAGGTGTCAAGCTGGCAAAAATCAAAAATTAGATTGGTATAAAATCTAATTTTTTTAATATATAAAGTGTTTAGGTTTTCCTGTGTATATAAAGTCGCATAACAATCATGTTTCTTGTCTATGGAGGTCAGTTTCATCTCTAGCTGGATTAGATAAAGGATTTCAATAAGAAATTATGCAACAAATAAGTGGAATTTGTGTCACATACATTAGGAAAATACTTTGCATCTCTGAGTGCTGCATGTTTGTTGGTATCCACACAGAGGTGGTGTCAGGGAGATCATTTGTAGCCAACTAGCTGGGCAAACTCAGCCTGATTTTGGTCACGCATTAAAAAACACCTTTTGTTGTACCAGGTGATCTTATCAGTGAACCATCAAGAAAAGAAACCAAGAAGTCTTCTAGAATTGTGATTTGCTTGCACCTCCTTTAGCATCTGGGGATGATGTTGGGGACTGGGGGCTCAAGCATTCTTCTGCTGGAAGATTACTCTTTCAACTTTTCCTTTTTTCTAAGCTTTCAGTTGCAGACTCCAGGTGTAAAATCAGAAGCTGCAAGTGGCATTTTCCTCCCGCATTTTGGGCGGGCGGGCAGGAGGGGAGGTGGTCCAGCTGCACAATGACAGATTATGCAGATCCTCACGGAGCATCTAATCAATCACAGCAGTGGGAGAGGAATGCAGCTCATCTCTGAATTAGCCTCCATCGTTGCGACCTCTTGTGAAGCATCCCCCCTCGGTTGGAATGACATCAGAGCAGCTTCGAGTCCTTGAAAGTCTGGGGGTTGATTAGCTGAAGGAATTGGCCGATTCTGCCAATCACCACCCTGCAAAGCCGCCTCGATACTCTTGTAGATATGAGAGAGAGGGAGGCTGACTACAGCAAACAGGAGGCACGGCAGCAGCACTGGCAGTAGTAACAGGAGCAGCTGGTGTTCGGGTGATTAAATAGTTCTCGCAGCCTTTTTGCAGAAGCCTGGCTGCTCCCCGGTATAAACCCCGTGTCCGGAAAGGAAGAAGCATTTTTAACGGTGTGCTGAACAGAGGTTTGAATCATTCCAGCTGGCTGCTTGTTTTGAAAAGGACAGTCTGTGTATAAATGAGATGTGACTGTGCTGGCAGAGTTCAGTTACTGGGGCTGGAGCAAGAGGAACCTTCCCGGATGCTGCTCAGACAGCTGCTATCAATTGAAAACTCTCCCTAGTTTACCTGGAGCCATGTGAAGAGATTTGAATAACAGATGTCTCTTTCCTGCATGCTAGGAAGAGAAATTCTTCTCTAGGTAAGCTATCATTCAGCTTCTGTACATATTGCTACGTTAACCTATACTGCTGGGTATATATTCATACAACTATATGGTGCCTGTACTCAGAGACAAGAAAACAGTCTCTGAGCGGGTACAACTATCCACACGGTGTGTAAAATGTTTTGCCTAAGAACCTAATTATGTATAGTAAGTACTTCAGAAAGCTGCTTAAAGCCTGGCATTCAAAGGATTATTTGAAAGTTTGAGACAATCTTTGCCATGTTTGCATGCAAGTGCCCTCGATGTAAATGGATTCGCGCTTTCCAAGGGGAAACAGTTGTCTGACTAAATATATGAACGACCATAGAAGTTAGAGCATGGGAAGTCATGTGAGGAAACAAGAAGATAAGCTGCAATTCCATATACTTTGCTTTTATTTGCTACCACCTAGCAAAGTTAGACAAAACTAGTGCATTAAAATGACAACATGAAAACTTTCCACGGATATATACTAAACATGCACTATTTAAAATAGAAGTAATTGTACTGTGAGGAAACCAAGACCTGCAGATCTGCTCTCTTCCAGTGGTTTGAAATCCAAACAACAGCTGTCAGCAACATTTTTTCAAAACAGCATGATCATTCATAGTGTGAAAGCAAGGATTGCTTCAGGTAGTAAGAGGTAAACTGAAGAAATCAGTGTCTTCTCTTCAAATCACCACAGAGTCAGAGCACAGTGACAGCCCAGTGTTTTTATCTTACAGCTGACACATCGGCTCCAAGTCATTGCTGCTCGGAACAAACACTCAAAGGAGAAATGTTTAGAGGTGAATAAGTCTCTTCCTACAAGCATTACACTAATGTAACCACACGTACACACAAAACCCACACTCATTAAGTTCTCCTTTCCCCAGGGAATTTACCATATCATTTTTTACTAACTTCTGCATTTCAATCACATTGAATGGACCCTCCCTGCGAATAAATAATGCAGAATCTGGCCTACCCTGTGTAGAAGGTTATTTTGCCTTTTCTACCTCTGAATATTATCAGAGCAAAATATAAAAAAAAGAGAAAAAAAGTCCTTTTCACCCCATGTCTTCAGTAGTTTTTATTTATGATCCTGTGGCTATAAGATGTTCAGCTTGTGGAATAATAGCAGAATCTCCTTGTTCAAAAAGTTTAAATAGTTGGCAACATTGGCCGGTGCTTCTCTGTCTTGCCCCATCATGTCTGTATACTTTCATCATGCACACGTTTTACCATCAGCCAGGCTGCACTGTCTGACTTGCTTGCAGAAATGCTACTCTGAAGAAGGGAGGGGGGGAAATGCCAAGTCGCATTAACTAAGGAAATTCTTGGCTTCCAGTTTTCTTCTGAATCTTATCAATTCACATAATATGATCTGCGCAATTAGATTTGGTGTTCCTAATGGCTTTGCTCTGTGCAGAAGTTGAAGACTCTATTAGTTTTTATGCCATTTCCTCAGAACATGGCCTTTTTTTTGATTCACAATAAATGCCTAACGTCTGAAAGCCTCAGAAATGAAAGCAAGAGTATCTTAATGTCTTGTTGACACCACTGTTTTCTGTGAGGCTGGAGAAATGCTTCTCTAAATTTCATTTTATTGGAGTAAATAAAATCCAAAGATTTAGATTTAAGCAGAGCAGGATGGCTGAGTGACTGACCTCTTGCACATACACACACACACATATATATATGCTCCCATATATACTTCCATTTCAGTCTGAACATCCTGTTAACGCACACTATAAAGTTCTGGAAGTTCTATTAAAACTTTATGGATGTTTAGAGGTTGTGATATCTGCTATATTGCTCCTGTAATGGCACTGATCTAACTTCGCTGATGTGGTAGCATGTTGGGGGGAATCATGAGCTCATGAGGTTCTCTAGAGTTCAACTATCATTCAGTACGAGTGGAAGAAAAGTATGCCAAGAGTAAAGATTTTTATTTTTTTGAAGGCTTATAGTACACGAATTATCTCAGAGGCATAATAAGATACTTTAAGGAAAACACAGCCACGTGTTGCAAACCCAGGGCAATACCCGTCAAAGAAAATGCTAATGAGTTACTAGTAGTTGTGACTGAGTTTTCGGTTAGATAAAAAAAAAAATTTCATTTAACCATGCGCCACTAGGAGAAGATTGGTTTCTCACTTTATTTTTCTACAAGCAATAAGGGAAAGAATATCGTGATCTCTTGCCAAAAAAACATATCATTTCTGTTCCATATCTTACTGATTTAGCCCACAAACAATCTTGATTTGACTGCCTTTATGACCATAGGTCTGGCTGAGCTTCAGCTGCATGTATACACTGATGTTTGCTTGCATCGTGTTTGCTTTGCAAAGCTTTCTTAATGCTTCAGCTTCTCAGGTGCACCCAAGAAGCTGCTTTCCAGACCTGAAAAATGGGCTTTTCTGAACAAAGCAAACCCTGGGCTAAGAGCAGCAAAGCATTTCAAGCTGGGGCCTGGGTGGCAGAAGGAAAGGATAACTCAGAAATATGCAGAAAGCTGCAATTTGCCCAGCCTGTGGAGTCGTTTCAGGAACTAGGCACTGAGCTTAAGATGAGCCAAGTGCTCTCCACGCTTTCCAAGGTGAGGGGAGCCTGGATTTGAAACCATTTTGCAGGGATTAAAGAGTACAGTGTAAGGTGGTAGTTTAGCAGATCCCTTAGTCTCAGGCCTGGGATGCAGTTGAGGACCATTAGAGCAGCTTGAGAAGCAGGACTACTGGAGAAGGAGAGTCTCTGTGCTGGGAATTGCTTGGAGCATTAAGTTAAAGCATGATGTGTAACATTTTGAGAAAGGCTGAAGAATGTTCATATCATAGCAACAAGTCTACTTTTCCTATTGCGATGTTAAAGCAATGCCCCTCATGAAGTGTAAGCCACCCAGAAGAGTGGTGGATAAAAATACAGAATTTATTTTCCAGCTATGTCAACATTTAAGTTAAATAAATTGTTTGAGCTATAAAACCAAAAATCAGGTGCTGGAAGAAAACAAAAACCATGCACATCAATCCAAAATATTTATTACAAATACTGTCAGTAATAATTACAATGAAATCGAATTCTTCTGAAATTAACAGTTGCTATAGAAAACTAGTATTTTTTCTAAACAGTAATGTCACCAGAATCACATGGCAACAGCACAACAGTGTAGAAACCATGTCAGCATTTGATGAAGAAAACACATTGACACCAGAAGTAGTGTATTGTAATGAGATAATTTAAACTCAATTCTGAAAGGACCACAGAAGTATTTAAACGTATTTCCTTCCCTCTGGCTACAGGAAGGGTCACAACTGCTTTCCCCAAGTGCAGGCAAGCGCAGCAAATTAATCCTCCATCCTCTGCTGTAAGGATGAATTTTGCAGAGCCAGAGTAAATACAGAAGTAAAAGCCAGGGCAGGGTGGGCTTCTTTCATGAGAAGAAAAGCAAAAAGAAAGGAGTTCCCTCATCTTACTTGGAAGCTCATGAAATAAGAACTGTACTTGTCTTACTTAGCTTGTGCAAGGGAAAACCTGCTGAATCTCTGGTTTGCTTTACATGACCTAGGGAAGTCTTTGTCTTCCTTGCTTCTTCATGTCACATGGAGGCTACCATGCAAGTTTCTTTCCTCCCCCAAGATGTGCTAAGACAAGGTATTTCATAGCACAGCCCCAAAACAGACATATAAAGCAGACAGCAATTTAAAATCTGTGCACATACAGCTGCTAATGCATTTGTCCCAGACCACGGTGTAACTAAGCTTACAGAGAGCATGCTTTTGCACCCAAGGCAGCTGTTGCAGAATTTTGGCTAGGACAATCTTCCAACCTCAGAGTTAGTGCTTACACAGCCACTGGATGACAGGAGCATCTGCCATCCTGACACAGCCTGCAAGAGCACTGAGAAATGCACGCACGGCTAATGCTAAGGGCTGATGCATCTACAGCTACAGAGCTTTACTAATAGCTGGGGTTTAATCTGCCATACATATATATCATTATCAGACACACAGCAGACAGAATAATGCGAACAGGCCCTTCCCTGAGCAGAACTGTGCACGAAATGTATCCTCCTGAAGGACTATCCACGGCTACCTATTTCAACCCGCACTCTGCCAACCTTCCACTGAAAGGATTGCATTTAGCTTTTAGTGTATAAATAAGTGTTCTGATAAATAATTAATAGTAGCTGCTGGCCATAAAAGAGGCTACTGTTTGGAAAGTTAAAACAGTCTGTCATGAAATATACACCCACATCTACGTTCTAGTTTCAGGGGATGTTTTATCCAACATCCTTTCCTTTTGCATGGGACCATATTTGGCAAGGAGAAGGCCAGAGCTAGAGTTCCAGAGCCTTAGGATATTATTTGAATTTATTTTTTCTGACTGGGATATTTATCACCCCCTAAACCACCAGAGGGGAGGGCAGGTGGTCAGCAATTCACAGAGAAACTATTGGAGGTGAGAAAAAATTTAGTACCATCTATGCTGTTGCGTAAGATACAGAAATTACATTTACTGGTCACTTTTGATTTTTAAGCTCTCATAGCTTCCTTTATTTTTTTTATTAATTTAAACAAAAGCAGGGCCATCTGCCTTGATACTTTTGCCAGACGATCTGCACTCTACCTACCTAAATAGCTGGTATAATGAACTAGGGCATTTTTACTCATTACTAGTCAGTGGACTGTATTTGTTGTGTCATTTTAAATGGTTTCACTACTTGATCCCCATACAATTGCACTGCTAAAGGTGGAACCAAGCATGAACACACAGTGTGCAATCCCTTCCTGCACAGGGCACTGCACAAGCCAGTGAATGCTGTTAGCAAGTGAGGGTCCAGATTAATTTTTAATTGATAGAGCCACCATTCCTCCTTCTTAAGGTCTACCTCATTACTTACCAAAAAGCAGCGATTCTGGAACTCCATCTTCTAACACAACATCAGCTGAGACTTGTTTCCCCATACCTTACTATTTCTAAACTACCTGCAGGAGGGCATGTTACTATAATTTGTACCTGAAAAAATCAAAATTAAAGATTGAGAGGCCTCCATGGTATACTGTCCACATGGCAAATGAAGCAAGAGGTGCATGCCTCAAAACACTTGACACTCTCAGACTCCCGTAAGACTAACTCTTCATCAGCTTTGGAGTAAGCTCCACATGTCAGCATGAATCAGTAGCAGTCTTTCTGCATATTCAAATTTTTAACTAAAATACCTCCAAAAAGGCTTTCTCCTCCATGGCAAAATATTTGTGTTCATGCAGAAAATGTCTATGTATATATTGTTTAAAACAGAACTTTATGGATTACAGTGTATTATTGTGTCAGCTAATGGACATCATTATGTTGGCTTGTAAGCCCCTTCCATAAACCAGAAAGCCAGGCTGGATCTCCTCTTCCAAGATGCATCCTGGAGATGCATATTGGAAAACACAGTACAGTTGTGCACCCAGCCCACAGGAGAGAATAGAAATGTAAAGAAGCGTAACTAATTCCAGCCTGGTGCAGGGGTAGTATGTTCAGAAAGATTTAGACAACCAGTTGGATTCCTTTTTTATTCCTCCACCCCTTCCCCTTCCAAAGATAAGTTAATGCCTCACTAGTTCAATAAGCAAAGATTTTTCATGAAAACAGGCTAATCAAAGCCTCGCTATTCTGTCACATCGGTCTAAAGGTATCAGTTCTAGTTCCAGTCTCTGAGCTTAGCGTGACTCAACAAAAAAAATCCCTTGAAATCCCAAGCAGAACTTGTATCCTACTAGTGGCATTTCAAAATTGAACTTTATCTAGACAAAATAAAGAATAGATCTTTTGAAAGGAAAGATTTGTTTACATTTTGAACCAAAACAGTATCTCTAGGTCACAGATGACACACCAGAAATCTCAGAAGAGATTTTTCTCGTGACTGACAGAGTGGCTTCTCTCAGAGAAACCCCATAGAAACAGTGGCAGAAAAACACAAAGAAATTGATCCAGGGTGTGAAGAATAGGAAGAAAAAGGAAGCAAGCACTGCAAATAGATTTGACTGCACATGGAAGTATGAAGTTTGCACAGGCTTTCTTAAAAGCACTGTATGCAATATGCATGCTATATAAATAAGAATCAAATATCAATCATCTTAGAACATTTTACAGCCAATGTCCCTATAAAGACAGAAAAGGGGATTATTGCCACAACACAGACAGGAGAACTGAAGTATAAAAAAAAAAAAATCAGTGGCCTATGGAGGGCAATACATGATGTTGGTGGCAGAAAGAGACAGAACTCAAAGTTTCGGCTCCCTGCCTTATCCTCTCACCACTAGGCACTGTTCCTCTTGATAGGTAGACAATACCCATCCGATCGTTTCAAGATGAAAAGAAGTTGAATACGTATTAATATCTTCCACAAAACTTCCTTTGACTATCTTGTCTGCTTGACAGTGTCTAAAATACTTAAATACAGAAGAGAGATTACAGTCTGTTGTAGTATTTTTAGTACATGATGAATTTTCTCTGTTTAGATTAGTTCTACTGACAGTGGTAATATCTGTAACCATAACTGGTTCCCACAAAAAGCAAATCTTTCTAGTTTTAAAGAACTGGTATAAAACCCAGAATTTTCTGAAGGACTGCCTGGAACCTGGTCTAGGATGAAGACTCTAGCTTAAGCAATTTAAATACATATATGGAAAAGACCAGAGAGTTATTATAAACTTAACTTCCTGCCCCCAAACTGTCATGTAATAAAGCAGTGATAAGTGGGTTTTGTGAGCAAAGTGGAAGTGAATGAATTTTCCTCTTTAGAACAATGCTATTTGGAAGTCTTAGAAGGACACGTGCACATAAAGAGGCCTGTGGAAGGTCACCTTGTCTTCTTTCACTCTGCTTGCCTGACTGCTTGAATGCCACTGCTTTCTGGCTAAGACCTGCCAGGTTGTCACCAACACTGATGGCTTAGATGATGCCCTAAGCTCACACACCTTCTCTGGTCAGAGGTTGCTGGGACAAAACTCACCCACTGTGTATTCTACCCATTTTTCTACCAAATCTTCTCAATGATAACAAAACCCTTCAGCCAGCAAGGATGAAGACGGGGAGAGGGGACTCCAGTAGAATTTACTTAAAAAATAAATATAGGGAAGCTGTTATAATGAGAGTTAATGTACCCAGAGCTTGAAAATGGTCTCTGGCTGGCTGAAACCTGGCTTGAGTAAACTCCGAATAAACCTGTTTAAATTTCATGTGGTAAACATGCTTCTCTAAGGACTTAGGTACAAAGTCTTTGTTATCTGGGTTTAAATAGACTTCCTTTGCAGTAGTAATAGATCATTACTTTGCGACAGCATTAGTCTCTCTGAAAGGAGTTAGTGGTCTCCTTAATTCCTGGCACAGATGTGATCACATCAAACTTTCTCACAACTAGTCCCTGTGACAGGATACAGATACCACAACACATGTTATTCAGTGAAATGTACTGTCATTGATATAAGGGTGGAGACATTTTGATTATCTTGTATGGTGACAAGCATTTTTAACATTCAATAAAAGCAATAGGAAAACAGAAAGTGTAGGCAGTCATTAACTACTAAAAAAATATATATATATAAAGAGCAAAGAGTTTAGCTTCTAGGAAGCTATTTCAGACCCTGTGACTATGTCTTGTAGGAAAAGGGCCTGTTCATTAAAAAGGGAGCTTCTAAACTTTTTTTGTGTAAGAAACCTCCAAAAAGTAAAGTTTTAATAGCTGTCCAGCAAATCTGTAATCTTTGGTAAATTTTCAAAATATATACAGAAAATCTGCAGTTATTTAGGTGCTAATAGAACTATAAAAAAGGTTTTTTTAATTTTTCTTTTGCTTAGTTTTTATATATGATCAAACAAGATGTACAGAGTTTGACTATTGCATTGATTGACTTTAAGGAGTTCTAGTTAGGCAGCCATTATATTGCACAAATGTCATCTCTCAACTGAATTCACAACACAAACCATTCTGTTGAAGCTGCATAGCTAATTGACAGCCTTATAAATGTAGAAAACAGTAACAGAATAGATGGACTGTAATAAAACATCTGACACAGCATCTCACAAAAGTTTTATTTGAAAAGTTAAATGAATTCAAATTGACTTCCATTGAAGCATTAAACTATGAATTGGAAAGTGATGAAGAGCCATTAACCAAGCGAGATCAGAAGATTTGTTGCATCAAGTCAGGAGGAATGTTTTGCAGGCTGTGTCAGGAAAACATGCAAAGCCTGCTTTTATTCACCAGCTTCATTCAAAAGGACTGGGGCAATCATAGGATGTTGATTACACCTGCACTCTCCATTAATCCCAAAGGGAAAGCAACACATCAGTTCCAAGGGCTCAGTTTTGTAGGTCACACACAACTTTGTGTCACAGGAATCTGCTGTGTTTTCAGCCACAATTCTCTGCCTTAACGTATTGGCTCTGTCATTATGGCTTAAGCAGTAAGCTTCTGATATTCAGATCATCTCTCAAAGCCTTCGTTTCATTCTTTGTAGTTCAGTTACTTTTCTACAGATGCCATGAGGGTTGTAAAAGACACCTATCTGTTGAAGGGCATTATGCAAGAGCACATGGCTATTGCTTCCAGCTCAGCCATAGGTCTGCCAAATGACCTTGGAAAGGTTAGGCCTGTACCCAAGAATAATGCTATTTAGCTTTTTTGAATTTTTGGTGAGCTACTGTGAAAAGTGATACGTCTTATTACCATCACTCAGGCAAGATGGACATATTTTTTTGGAAGTGTCATTGAGACAATACTTTTTACTTATTATTTTTTATATTAAGTCTAGCCACAAAGCTAAGGTGTTTTGCCTGATGACATCAAAATATACAAAAATATATATAATAGTTATGTATTTTGATATCACTATGCAACATTTTTGCCACATGTGGAGCTGCACAAAAGGTGGATGTGGTCATTAGCTCCTACCTGTTGTCACTCCGTCAAGAAAGAAGAAATATATATAGATTCTCTCTTCCTTCATGGCCCTCCTAAGACTATATTTAAATTATTACTGATTTCTAGGAGCTACCACACCTGACACTCAAGAAAAATCAGCAGTCAGTGATTTCTGAGGAAATACTACAACTACTTATGTTCAAAACCCTTGATGTGTTAGAGACTGATAAACTGGAGGGAAGGTCACTGAAATATCACAGATGGGATATTTACGTGCATTTCTGTGTGGTCCAAGTGACTGGTAGCCCTGAATGGGTCAGGAGAAAAGCACTGTTGAGGCTGAACATCACGCAACATTCATCAGAAGTGTGGTCTGGTTAAGTCTTAGAATAGATTTCTACTAGGAGTTAAGCAACATGAAGTGTTACATATGGCCTAGAGAATCAAAGCAGGCAACGTTTCTGTCAGGGAAGATTTGCAGAAAGAACACTACCTTCCTTATAGTCTCATTAGTTCACAATTTTAAAAGCGTCCCACTGATTCACCTAGAATATCTTTGTGGGGGGTCTCATCAGCAGAGATTACACTTACCTATCTAAAAAAATCAGTACGAAAAAAAACGCTTAGTGAGTCAGCAACTTCAGACAGCATATGCATTAATGAGAACAAAATACATCTGCTTACACGTTGTTACGACAGTACCTCTATCATATGTGTTCAAGAAAGTTGGACTTGTGGCAAGTCAGTGATGGCTATCTGCACACCTTTGGAAGTATTAATGGAATGGAAATAAGTATTACAAGGCTTTCTCTAATCACAATGTCCCTACTCAGTCAAATGAGAAGTAAAATACTGAAAATAAACCACTGCATTAGTATGTTTCAAATCACACTTGACATTACTAACCATGATAAAAACAGATCAACTTTGGTGGTCCTGGAGTGAGACAAACTGTTAGCTTTGCATGAATCTGTCTGCAGCAATCAGATGTTATCAGTTTATCAAGACTGAACAGTTTACAGACTTTCGAAGTATCTTTACACCGTGTTTCCCAACCATCTTATACACATAGTAAGGGGGGGTCCTGTGGGTGTGCATATGTGTACACATGTGTGAGAATATGTGTGTGTAAAGCCTATCTCCAAGTATGCCTTTAGCCATCTTTCCACCAGGCAGCCTTTTTTCTTCAAAGCTCCAAGTTCTGAAATCATCTGGAAGAGTTTAAAGCCAAACAAAGATAGATGTCAGAAGGGTCAAATAACTAGCTTCCGAGTGCCATTTCATGCATAAGCTCATGCCAGCTTCCACGGAGTGCACAAGTTGAAGTATTTCAAACACTTTGCTTCATATTAAGAGAAGGCTGCGAGGGGACCTAATAAATGCTTATAAATATCTGAGGGGTGGGTGTCAGGAGGATGGGGCCAGCCTCTTTTCAGTGGTGCCCAGTGACAGGACAAGGGGCAATGGGCACAAACTGAAGCAAAGGAAGTTCCGTCTGAACATGAGGAAGAACTTCTTCCCTCTGAGGGTGATGGAGCACTGGAACAGGCTGCCCAGGGAGGTTGTGGAGTCTCCTTCTCTGGAGATATTCAAGACCCGCCTGGACAAGGTC
>Ga0065711_1029145_pt1 | contig 37412 bp, 20 predicted proteins | sample Hoacrofraction12_FD_59098 | JGI IMG/M metagenome (GOLD analysis project Ga0065711, IMG submission 59098) | Hoatzin crop microbial communities from Cojedes, Venezuela - Epithelial fraction 12 v2 (version 2) | ecosystem: Host-associated > Birds > Digestive system > Esophagus > Crop | place...
GGGCTTGTTCAGCCTGGAGAAGAGAAGGCTGAGAGGGGACCTTAGAAATGCCTCCAAATATCTGCAGGGTGGGTGTCAGGAGGACGGGGCCAGACTCTTTCCAGTGGTGCCCAGCGACAGAACAAGGGGCAATGGGCACAAACTGAAGCAGAGGAAGCTCCAGATGAACACGAGGAAGAACTTCTTCCCTCTGAGGGTGACGGAGCCTTGGCCCAGGCTGCCCAGGGAGGTTGTGGAGTCTCCTTCTCTGGGGATATTCAAACCCCGCCTGGACAAGGTTCTCTGCAGCCTGTGCTGGGTTGGACTGGGTGATCCCCAGAGGTCCCTTCCAGCCCCTGCCATGCTGAGATTCTGTGATTCTGTGAACTGTCAAGGGTTTTTTTCATTTTCTGTGAATTATCCATCTACCATGGCTTCACTAGCATGAGTGATAAAATAATGCGGCCATTACCATATGGGCATAAAACTCAGGCAGCAACCTGCCACAGACCAGCATGAAGAATGTAGCAAATCCACTTAACTGAAACACAGAAAGGTAAAATTCTCCAAACCAGAAAAATCTTGAGAAGAACAAAAGAGAGATGTGCAAAAAAAATTTTAGGAGGATATTGTGAGAGGTGTCCGGGAACATGCCTTGCTGTTCCTCAGAGAGCGTTAACTACACAGTGACGCGTGTCTTGGTAAGAGTGCGGAGCCTTTGTAGCAGCACTGTACACCAGATAACCTCGGGGCCCTACAGAAAAACAGCAGCCTTGGCACTCTAGAAACACATGACTTTCCTGTCTTTCTGGGAGAAGTGCAGACCTTGTGACAGTCTGGCACCTCTGATGATCCCCACTAGAGGTCACAGAAGTAATTGCACTTCAGTGCACTACCTGGAGCGTGTGCAGTGCAGCGAGCGACGCTGCCATGACAAAAGACGGGATCCTCTACGGCGACTTGAACAGAACTGTTTTCTGAGACGGGTACCGAACTAACGGCGTCCGCCTGCGGCAGCTGCCCAGCAGGTACTGCCCGTATCTGTACGCAGGAGCTACCGGTGAGGCTCAGGCGTACCCCCTCCCAGTGGTCAACAGCTTTGGAGATGAAGGTAACTGAACTAATCAGACATCGAAGTAGAGCAGAAGCCAAACCTGAATCCAGCATGATCAGGGGAGCAGACATTTCAGAAACTGCTGCTGAAGTGAAATGGCATCAGTAAATTTTAACAGAAGAGAACTAGGTAGTAACTCCCAACACTAACATTCAACTTCTTCTTCCAGCCTTCAGCTCTCATTAAATGTTCAGATAGAATCACTGATCTGATTGACTGCCACCAGTGATTAACCAGAGAATACAGATTTGTGCTAATTGCTCTACACTCTTTTCTTCAGTAATTGGCCTGGAAAAATGCAAATAATTGTGTTGTGACTGGTTCCTGCAGTCAGCATTTCCAAATTCTTTGCAAGTTCCCTTGCAAGTTCCCTTCAGCTTCAAATTTTGTGGAAAGATTAAAGGGTAGTGTGGGAAATCTCAGCCAGCATAAACAAATCCTTCACCTTTTTTCTTCACAGGATAATCATACTTGCCCTTTCTGCTCACTTTGGAAATGCTTAAGTGAAATCCTGACTTTAGTTAGAACTACAGGGAGGTGCTATCCACTGAGGAAGACTGTTTTGTCCTCCTCCGAGAGACGCTGGAAGGACCACTGCGGTGGCTGAACAAAGCGGCTGACAGGCCTAGTCAGAGCAAATCGAAAGATCCAGGGGAGGTTTTTAAAACCAGAGTGCTATGGGATATACTGACAGGGGCAGACAAGCAAAAAAAGCTTGTAAAGTGTAGGATGTAAAGCCTAGTCGAAAAGAAAAATTGTTCCTAAGTCACAACCAAAGGCTTCGGTCAGCCATGAGACAGGCTGTGTCACACCTGACTGCGTGGCAGAGTAAGCAGACCCCTGCACCTGTAACGGACTTAATCCAGGATAGGCCAGGAAAACAAAATAAAACAAAATAAAACCAAACCACTCAAAAAAACCAAACCAGCAAAAAAAGCCCTTTTATTTTGCTGGGTTGCTTGTCAGCTGGGTCAGGTCCCCAGGCAAGCGCAACAGGGCCTGGCACAGCTGTCCTGGCACAGCAGAGAGGAGGGGGCACGGGCCGGCTGCCGCGGCGGGGCGACGCCAGCTTTGCTATTCCAGACGCCTCTGCGGAATGGCTGCCCAAGGACGCGCAGCACTGAAGGTGCTCCTGATCGCACAGGCAGACGCTCACGCACCGAGGGAACTCTGTCAGTCCTGAGCCGAGTTCTGCCTAAGCTACGTGTGGGCTTGTGGACCCTGAAACTTGTGCCAGAGAGGCTGAGATGCCAGTAGCTGTACTGCTACCGACGGGAGTCACGCTCAGCCAAAGCAGGGAGGTGGACACGGCTGTGAGATGGCATCCAGCACGCTACGTCGCCTGGACCTGGGCTGGAACAGCGTGAGGCTCGCTGTGCGGGTGGCTTGGTGGGCTGGCTGGGAGGCGCGACGCAAAGGGGCTGGGGAGGTGGCTGGGTTCTAGGCAGCAAACCCTGTCCAGAACGCTAATCACTGACTCACTGAAATACATAAAAGAACCAGGTAAACTGAACAGCCCCTTGGAAAACGATTACATGCAGGTCTCATTAAAGGGTCCCGTCGCTGGTCACCGAAATGCAGCTGCTTCCACAGTGGAAACGGAGAGCTGCTTCAGAGCACCACTCAGTAAGAGGCAGCGAACTGGAAGGATAAGCTGCATCTGATTCTAAAGTTTGATTGCAAAAGGTGAATGTCAGGTCTGAAAAAACAGTAATTGCTCAGAGTAGAGTTGAGCCAGCACATCTCTTGAAAAAAGCAGTAGTAGTTCATCCCTGACCATGAGCAGCTGGATCCCTTCACTTTATACTCCTGTAAGTGTCAGAGCTGTCGGGGGTAGGTTTATGTCTCCGAGGAGGGAAGCCAAACTGCACCCAGCCGTGTGTGACAAGATGATTTAAGTGGCTAACCTTTTAAACAGCGCTTGTTTTTGTAGGTACGACATCTTTACATCGTTGAACTGGTTTTTTTGTAATTTTTTTAATGTGTGAAATGTTATGAATCAGATGATACAAATCAGAAAGCACAGCTCTGCCAAACTTGTGAACTTTAGTTTTCCATTTCATTACATAAACTAATCTGATCTATCAAAGGACAGTTAGACTCTTAAATCATTGTCTGCTCTATTTCAATGTAGTTTGAACCAGATAAGCCTAAAAATATGAAGCAAGAACCTAAGTGGGAAAATGAAAGTTTGCGTTTTACCCTTGAAGAAGCTTTAGGCTGACTTTGAAAGCAGAACATTACTTCCCCATTCTTCTTCCCGCCCCTCTCTTCCTCGTTAATATATTAGGGATTTCACAATGTGGTTATCAAAGACGAATTGATAATACCTGACTAGGTAGTACAAAGGAACAGGACTAAAAGTGGAGGTTTATAACCTAAATTTGAACAGCAACAACTCTCGGCTCCACAACGGCAACCTCACAGTACATGACCGTAATTCCAGAGTTAAAACCAAAAAACTAGAGCAGGATGTTACTTGTTGAAGTGCAGTTCAGGAATTCGTGAGTGTCCTTTAGAACTGCCCGGTCTCTCTGATGCACTTGAGGGACCGGCAGTTTTGTTGCCTGCAGCTGAAGCACTGACAGAGCAGCGTGAACGCTGGCTGCCCGTCGGGGTTACCCTAACCCTGCTGCATTCCGCCCTTTATCACACGTCACTGTCGCCTCCGCCGGAGTGTACGCGCTGTCGTCGGGCAGTCCAGGAGGGCTGTGTTGTGCTCTCCGGCTCTCGGGAGCAGGAGAACCGCATCAAGTAAAACAACAGACACCCAGCCCTCTGGCTAAATGAAATTCTGATCTGACGCTAAGTAAAGGTTTGCAGATTTGGCTTTTATCTTAGTACGACATCTGCTCCAAGTACAGAACTGATAGTTTTGATGCAAAAGATAGGAAAGATACATGGAAAATTTTCCACAGACACCTCCAAGAACTTCAAGTATTTGTGAATTTTAATTGATGAGTGTTCAGGCACACAAACAAAAAGGAGAAGCATCTGGATTTCAAAATACATGCATCAGAACACTAAAAATGGAACAAAATGGCCCGAATTTACTAACTTTTCTTCTCCTTGCTTTCTGGCCTTGGGCTGTAACACGGAGGTAAGGCCACCCATCTGCCTCAGTCTCGTTGTCAATATTAAAAGGAGAGCTGAGTGTTGAGATACTATCATAAAAAATGTCATAAAAGGTCACAAGATGGTCGAGGAGGAAGAGGCTCCACCACAACCTGACAGAGCCACATGAAATTCCAGTCTCATTATGGGAAGCAGTGGAGTCCACGCACCTCACAGACACAGAAATCCACTATTCAAGAACATCTCATTCTTTTTCACAATAATTCAGTGAAAATTCCAGAAAAAGCCTTCCATGCCTTGCTAAGAGTTTTTGCATTTTCTTTATCATTAATGACCTTAGAAAATATTTTTCATGAAGCAAAGAACATAGAGCATGCTGTGTCATGCTGTAGCAAATGTAATAGTGGAACTGCTTTTAAACAGGACCAGGAGAATTTTTCAATGAGTGTATTAACTTGCTAGCCATTTATGTATGAAATTTGCAGGTCAAAAGCCAGAGAATGTGGGTTTATTCCAGCTCTAATTTCTGGTGGAAAAACCGGTCCCAGCTTGCATCTTCTGTTAATCCCCTAGTTATGTACAAAAAAATTTTAGTTTATGTGCTGATTGCTCACGGTACGGGTTGTTAAATGCCGTTGAGTAACGATGATAGTAATGTATTTGCTAAAATAACAGTATTTGGTTAAGACTGAGCAAAGAGAGGAAAAGCTCCCAAGGGATACTTTGTCTCCTATAATACTTGATTACTCTGAGACTGAAACTGTGAAGGTTTGGGGGTGCACTTGTCTGCCCTTCATCCTTCCCAATTTCACTTCTGTCTGCGATGCACACTGCACTTTGTCAGAAATGCTGGAGGAGCAAAGCTTGCTACTGTTGCACAAGAATACCCCCACAGGCCTAAAAACAGTGAAAAACTGAGACACATAAATGAGGACAGTACCTGCAATAGCTTGCAAGTGAGTGCAGGAGATGTATCCCACGATTCTTTGGTCCTGAGGTGTACTTCCCACTTGTACCTGCAAGGGAAGGAAGAAATCAAAAGGTGATTAATGGAGAGCTCACACAATTCTGCTTCTGTCCCCGGCACCGCAGCCTTTGTATGCAGTATTGGCCTGTTTCACCACTCTTTCCATCCAGCTCCATTCTGAGAACACACACACACAAAACCACCAGAAACACACTGGGGTCCTCCTTGCTGCGAACACACCAGCTCCTTCCCGATCACTACAGCGTTTCGATTTTGATCTGCAGCACACAGGTAGACTGGACTTTCCCCTGCCCTTTGCCAGCCCGCTGTCTCTCTGTCCCAGCTGCATTGCCAGCTCCTGGCATCCCAGTGCTTGTTCGTACGCAGGACTCGGGCCCCCCACAGACGTGCCCTGTGGTACGCGTGTCACCAGCAGGCTGATTCTGGGCGTCTGTGCAAGACCAGAATGCAGAAGGAAAAAAATGCCAAGGGAGTGTGGGGAAAATGATAAAACAGGAAATAAATATTGGGTTTGACTGTGTTTCCTACATTCCACAACAAGTTTTGGATTTTGATGGATTTTTTACATCCTTCCACCAAGGTGTGGAAGGTGGGATTTTTGCTATGTCTCAGCAAAGTGTTTACATCCTTCTGCTCGCAGCAGCAGCCCACCCCATGTCTGTCAACCAGATGAAAACACAACGTGCACCCCTGCTCTTGGAGACAGAAGAGGCAAGGGCTTCCAGGGAAGGTGGAATGTAGTATCATTCCTCAGCCCTACCATATGCTGCTATCTTTTCAAAATACATTAGCTGGTGGACACACAAGCAAATTAGAATGAAGTTCTCTGGTTTAGGTTTTCGGGTCTATTGAAGGTTTTGGCAGTGCAGGACTTCTACAGCTACAGATCAAAATTCCCAGTGATTTCAGGATCAAGATTTGGATTCGGGCAAGAAACTGGTTTTTGATTTCCTGTTGACAATTAAGGTGGCAACAGTGCGTGGACTACTAAACAAAATGCCCACAGAGGAAAGTTGTACCCAGGGCTCAGAAAACAAACCCACCGGTGACTTTCCTTCACCAGGCTACGCTCAGATTTCAGCTGCCGCCTCTGAATAGCAAGCAGAGCTCCATTTCATACAGACCCAACTTCGTCAGCTTGGTTGGTTTTGTTGTTTTTCAGCTATTGAAGAACAATCTGATTAATTTTACAACTGGAAAGCCAGCTTTGCAGTAAGTGACTTCAGAAGTCACTTGTACTCAACAGCGCCTTGTTAACTCTCCGGCTTTGTTCCAGCTAGAAGAGTAGGCTATACACAGCTCGCAGCATTCTGTCCTCTTTGAGACAGTTTTCCAAATGGGTCTCGGTGGTGTTCTTACTGCTGTTCCCATACAGTTAACCTGCGTCAGGGAGGGTGAGGGCGGAGGAAGACAAGGCAAATACCTGCAATAGCTGGTGGATCTACCACCAAGCCAAGGGGATTCTCCTAAACTGTCAGGATTGCGGCAGCCTCAGAGGATCTGCGGATCTGCTGGATGCCTGTCAGTGACTACCACAGAAGTTTCGCTACAGAGACCTCTGCCTCCCTTAGGCTGCCTTGGTCGATTATATCACAATGTCCCAGGTGAATTAAAAGGAGTGTCCTCCCCAGTTTTTTATGCAACATAGGCCATTCCAACAGAAAAGTAGGCAACCATTAGTTTACATCCTCTACTATCTAGGGCAGGCAGGTGTATGAATTGTATTTTCCAAACTTAGTAACTCAAAATCAGATTTTCTCTTCATCGCTGAAAACTGTACGTTGTAAAATTTGCACTAGTTAATAAATACACAGTGTCTCCTGCTGCAGAGAAAAAGCGTGCATGTTGTACATCTTTCAATGCCATCTACTGGAGCCACACTGCAAAGAAAATACTGCCCGTAAAGTTTTCTGCCTTATCGCAAGAATGCGCTGCTTATAATCCTCTTATTGAGTAAAGCAGATGGAATCCTCTTCAGTGTCTCTATCCAAAAAAGCATAAAAGATGTAAGTCTAAAAGCTCAACAGCCAAATGTAAATTATGGTCAGTCGAGAAAAAGAAGTCAACTCAAATTTGCATTAGCATTTCCTGTGGAGCCTTAATGGACTGCCCGACAAGGCCTCGTGTTCATCAGCCAATTTATGCGCAGGGTCATGCTCATTTCCATTCGTCATAAATAAATCTGTATGGTGCAGTGTCCCCGTGTGACGGATCTGTACTGAAATGGACGTGGGATCTTCTGTGCTCAAAGCAATGACAAGGAATGGCCTAGAAACAAGCCTGCCTGCCGCTAGACGTGGGTGGGCGAGCACAGCAGATGCCCCTCGGCGCTGCCACCACAGGGTGACTGTGCCCAGGGCTCCGCGCTTGCTGGGAACAACGGCCACTTTACACCCCCCGAGGGGAGAGGGCAAGGGTCTTTCATAAACACTCTGCTCATTAAAAAGGAAAAAAAAGCAAAGCTCAAAAGCATGAGCTGAAGACATCACCATAATTAGAATTTCCTTGGAAGGTGCCAGCATGGAAGAACATCCAAAGCAGCTTGTCTCCCAGATTTCGCATTTCCTCCAACTTTTTTTTCTTTTGGGGTGGGGGGTTTTTTTGAGCCGCAGTATTGATGTAAACCGCCAAGCAGAGTCACTTTGAGTATAATTGTAATGGAGGCAAATGCTTGTGACAACTACTAGGAGAGAAAATAAATATCCTTGCAATTCCCAGCTACAGTAGAAGCACTAGTATATTAAATATGGTCTGAAATAAAATAGTAAGGAAAATCTGATTATTCAGTCTAGTTTGGTATTTCACAAATGGACAAGGACTATGGGGTGTGCCGACAGGAAAACTACTTGACCTCTGCAATATTACAAGCCCTATAATTCTGCATAAAAAGATGCCTTTGTGTGGCCGAATACCGTAGCTACTTTTAGACCGTTCTGTTTGCAAGGGTGTGTTATGCTGCGGTGACTCGGCCTGAGCAGCAACGTGGCAGTCCTGCGGGAAGGCAACACGCAGCGTCTCGTTCAGCATGCAACGTGGATCTGGGCAGAAAGGTTCCACTTCTGCCAAACCAAGTCAGCACTTCACAAACAGAACATAACTTTTGTTACTTAATGTAGAAGAAACGTCTAAATTCACATTTACAAAGAAAATCTGTGTAAGCAAATAAGCCGGAGTGGCTCCTTCACCGTAAGCCTGGCTCAAGTTCACCGTAACTGGTCTACGTTACTAGCTCTGTGTCACTACTGCATTCACTGCATTACCCTTCCGTGGGCAGCTACTGCAGGTATTGCTTTCTGACAACCATCGCGTAGTCTTAGCTGTGTCATGGACCACTCTTCTACACCTATGGAAATTTATAGGAAAGTCATATCTAAATATATCTACAAATTCCCAGTGTTTTAAAACAGGATAATTATTACGAGAGGGAAAAGTTGTATGTGATATCTTGTTAAACTCTGATGTTACCTGTAGAGGTAAAACTAAAATAGCGAGAACATATTAATGGTTTAATAAAGTGTCCCAATTATATAATTTTGACAGAAACAAATTAATATTTTTCAATATTATGCTGAAATATGCAAAATATATTCCAATTCTCAGTACATTTGCAAAGGTTAAGTGATCAAACTAGTCAAACATTTGGAAGTTAGGGGTGTATTCTGATCCCTGTTACACCACTGAGCACGACGTTTTGTTAGCAGTTGGGGTAGGGGGCCATAAAAAGCTCATTACAGATGAGAAACAGGCTTTTTCCCCTAAAGGGGGAAGCCTGCTAAGGTTGTGTTTGGAATCCAAAATGCCAGTTTCTGCTGCTACCAATTAATTTACAGGCAGGGGACAAATGTAAATCTGTAGCAGCAGAAACTGGCAAATAAATGCAAACCTGACATCTCTGAATTTTTCTTTTCAGTCAGAGTACTGACCGTGTCAAGTACACAAAAGTACTTGACCTCAAGTATCTTTCATTAAAAGATTTCCTCTCTGTGCCATAGCGCATTAGTACAATCTGTTGGAGAGACCGTGCTGATACTGTGCTGTACTGAGCAAAACTGTGTCTAGTCCTGTAATGGTGTCCCCAAAACTTGTCCTGTATGGGCTAAGGAGTAGTATGGCCTCCAACTGGACTGGTATTGGGTAGTAAACAGTGCTCATGAAGAAAGCAAGCCAACAAGGCTATGGCAGAAAGAGTCTTCTTGACAAGAAAAAAAAAAGTAATTAGTAGCAACAGTTGAAACCATTTTAGAGCTAGAGCGAAAGAAATAACTTGAAATTCAATCACATTACTTGCTGTCATGGGAATTTTCTGAGCTAAATGGAAAATCTTGCACAGCTCATGTTTACCATACCCCAGTATAGTAAGTATACAAAGCTGCAAACATGACAAATACCATGTCTTTAACAGTTTAGATTTACACATATCCGTCCCAGCAGTGCAAAACAGTTCTATTACATCTGCATGTCAAGAAAAGGAGCAGCAGATCCTTAAACAAAAAAACAAGGAAACGCTACCTAAATACCAGGGGTAAAAACCAGCTTCAAACATGTCACTGCTGCGTTCACAAACCGTCGAATACTTGGGAGGGAATGTTCTTTGATGCTTAAAAATCTAGGCCATGCCACACATAAGAAATCTGGCTCGATGAAAGAAGCCAACAGGATTCTCAAACACTGACCAATACTGTGTAGACAAAACCAAAAGGTTTGTTATGAGGAGAACTTGACCTTTAGTGACATTTTCTAGGAGCTTCACACTTCCAGGAGATAGCCATTCAAACAAATCCTAAATAGACAGTTTCTTAGATGCGTACCCTCCAGTATGGAGGTTTATACACATACCAGTCCCAGCATCTGCCATTGCCCCTTCCTTCACGGGAAGCAAATCCCGGTGTACAAACCATGAGAGCGCTGAAATCTTGGCATGCTCCCAGACAAAGAGCCGCACGGAGCATATCACCCCACAGCCTACGTACGGCCAATCAACCCCAGGCTGGGAAAGGTAAAGAATCCGAATGCAGCACTGAGAATCCTTCAGGGAGATGGGATGCTGCACAGAGCAGCTCTGCCTTCAGCCGTAGGGTTTAATTGCATCTTGGACTGGAAAGGAGCAAAACCATTTATTTCGTCTGCTTAGTTAACCATGAAGGTGTTGATTTTGCCATTGCAATAAATGTGACCTGTAGTACTGATTCCTGCATTATTCTGAAGAGGGTATAGCTCCAAAGTTGTTTTTGCTCTACGGCAAACAAATTTATGGTCAAGACACAAACCAAGCCAATGTTTGTATGATGAAGGAAAACTAGCCAGGCTGAAAAGCACACCTGGGTGCTCTGTGGACAAAACCTCTCTCCTGGAAAACAAAAGCACTGCATTTGTGAAAAACATCCTCTAAGCAGGGACCTCGAGTTGCTGTTTCTCTTCGCAATAAAACACCCCAGAGAGAGAACAAGAGCAGAGCACAGAGACAGACGTTACAGGAGATGTGACAGTGAGCTATTCCCACAGAAATGTTCGTCTTGCCGCATGCAGCCAATGTTGTTTAGGTTGAAGGGAAGGAGCACAAGAGTCAGCGGAATCCCGGCGATAGAGCAGTGCGCGTGCGCAGCCAGCGCTGTGGCCGCACACCCGCGGGGTTCGGCCCTCCCGGATCTGATACGCGGAGACGCGCGGGTGACAGCTACTGCGGGGGTGCCATTACAGACACCCTGTGTCACGGCACGGAGGCAGAGGAAAGGAAGAAAGGGAAAATACAGTTTCTCTTTATTTCCAGTATAACTTTTCCGTAATTGCCGAAAATGTATCAAACTCTCCTGGACATTTTTTTTCAATTCCAGAAATTTTCCAAGACAAACGGGAGAGTCGGCACCAAGAAACTAACTGGAATTGCCAGTCCCACCCTCACTCCTGTTACTGTGCAGAGAAGATGCCGAGGAAAACCTGCAGCTGCTTACATGCACAACTCAAACATTCCTGTCCCACAGAGATGACTTAGACTAGTGATAACTTCCAAGAAAGGTGTATTTTATTCCTGTGCTTTGTGTTCATTGCAGTAGTTTTTCGGTTAGCTTAGACACAGCGCAGAAAGATCTATCGTATTTTTAGTACTTTGACAACTCTGCCTTTTGCGTTCAGGGATATGTAGCAGCTTCTAATGACGGTGCATTAGTTAAATTACTAATTTATTAGTATAAATATATTATTTAAGCATATTTAAAAAAGAAGTTTAAAATGTTATAGAGGTCAGCTCAACATTCTCTTTCGTGCTCTGCAGTTCTTTCTAGCCACATTTGCACTTGATTATTTCAGAATCCTGTTTTTCCCCACCTAACACGTGACAACAATTACTGTTCCGTGAACTCAGAGAATTAGTGATTTGGCAAAGCTTCATTAAGCTTACATGTGAGGGAAAGCGGCTGTAAATTGGTGCCATGAAAGAAGGGCTCTTCCTCTTCTCAGGAGGATAAAGCCCACAACTCACATTCTCTCAAACCTGTATTTCATTCTGCACAATAGCTTTAATTTGTCCCCGTTAACGAAGAAGAAAAAAAGACTGTGATTAATAACATTAATTACATTGAATTGAAGGAACACGGTACAGTGCCACGGTGGGGTCTTTTTTTTCTTTTTTAAAAAAGTCGCAGGCGGTTTATTGGGCTCTATCCAATTCCTGCATTAACATTTTATAGCAGAAACTGAACATGTGGAAAATGTTTAGGTTACCCTCCTGGCTTAATGGCACAGCTTTCGAGTTATCTAAACAAATTCATGAACAGCACTAGACATTTGGTTTACACATCTTGGGATAACTGTAGATACTGGACAACTGATCAAGGACCAGAAAATCTGACCACTGAAATCTCTAGATGGTCTTTTACTGGGGTCAGAAAAGAGCCGTTCCCCTTTTGGGGGTGATCCTCAGGTAAACGAGCTGCCCCTCAAGACGCTGCACAGCTGCGACGCGGAACCCACCCCTTGGCTCCCAGCCCCAGCACCCACAGCTTGGCATGGGACAGTAACGGCAGCTTGACCCACCCAAGAAACACAGATCTGCACCAGCAATACCAGAAAGGAGAATCACGAGGTTAGCTCAGGGAACCCTCATGTTCTCGTAGAACGCAGGCACCTCGAGAGCAGCAAAGAGGAAAAACTGCTTCAAAGGGGTTTTGCCGGCAGAGCCACGGCTCCTTCCACCATCTGCTGCCCCCGTACCAGCTCTCTGGAAAACAAGCCTGGCCTGGCACATACAGCGAAGGTTGCTAGGTTTCCTTTAAGCAATGAATAATCACATGTTCTCTGCACAATTACTGTACTTCCTGAGAACAGCATTAATTTTCAGAGAATTTGAAAAGTAAATCTGTTAATAAGCTTAGGAATTAATATTAATTAAACACAAGTTCTTTCAGAAATCTAGCAAAATCTACAAGACATGTATTTTCCTTTTGATTCCTTTCAATTTTGTTAGATCATTAGCTGTTCAAACTGCCCACAGCAGACTGCGGGCTTGCTTTTGCTCTATGTTCACATACTGTGCTTTAAGAACAATTTTTAATTTTTATTATTTTCTTATTTTTTCTAAAAAAAAAAAAATATTTTTTCTTTGGCAGATGCCAAAAACCAGAATAATTTCCTACTAAGAACGGTAGGAAGAGTAGCCTTCTCTGCAACACACTTCCATATTTCCCAGTCTCAGTGGGCTGAAAACCACTCCTCAACCTCTCAGTTAATGGCTGTTCTGAGAAGGATGCCTCTTTCACAGAATCACAGAATGGTCGGGGTTGGAAGGGACCTCTGTGGGTCACCCAGTCCCACCCCCTGCCGAAGCAGGGTCACCCAGAGCAGGCTGCACAGGACCGTGTCCAGGCGGGTCTTGAATATCTCCAGAGAAGGAGACTAAGGAGAAGGAGACTTTCGTTCGCCTCCCTACCCCAGGTATGTGTTTGCATGTCTTGTATGCCTTAGAGTTACGTTACAGTTGCAGCTATTACAATTTAATGGTAAGAGAGAGGCAAAATTTGTCAGCAGAAGTGACAATTTTTATTAGATTGACACATCTGGAAAAATACAGACATGCTCTCCTGTTCAGTCACTCATCAGGTCAAGCTAAGGGTGTTTTTTGGGTTAATTACACTACTGCCCAAAACCTACCTAAGAGACAGTGCAGCAAAGGCTACCTACTAATCCCTCTATCTAAAGAGCAACTTTGGCATTTTGAAAACCTTCTAGTACATTACAAACAGGTGGTGCATTACAATTTCTGCTCAGCACTCACTGATACCTTTTAAATTTAACTGCAAAATCACCATCCAAATTCTGAAGGAGACATGTATTTTAAAACTCCCTTTGAATTCACCCAAACCACTGGGAATTAAATCTATGTATGTGTCAAAACAACTGCTGCAGAGTAACCCAGACCTGCAATCTGCACCGTGTTACACACAGATACAGCCAAACCAGCTTTCCAGTTGCAGTCGCCAGCCCAGGACAGCATCCGTGTCCGTCCCGCTTCCCTCCTGGAGCTGCAGCGGAGCAGCAGTAAGAGCCAGCTGGAGTTCTGCTCTTTGGCATTTTAAATGAATGTGAAGTGCAATGCTAGAACAGAGAGTTACAGCAGAGTCTCCCAAGGGCCCAGACTGTCAAAGGATGAAAATGGATTGGCTGATCTATGGATTTACTAACTTCTCCTCTGAGTCTTCAGCAGCAACTAGGAACAGTGGTTTAACACTTCAGATCTGTAACTGTCACTTAGACGCAAGTGACATTTCCCCCTTTCTTACGTGGTCATTTCTCTGTGACTGTGTCCCTCTTGTGTCCCAGTGAGAGCCTCAGACGGGAGCAGAAACACTGCTAGAGTCTGAAGAGATCAAGTGCTGAATGTAAATCAGTCGTCCGGTTAAGCAGAAGATGGGCTTTACACAACAGCTACGCACAGCTACGTCACCCTCCTGCCTTCACACTGGCCTGGGAAGCATCAGCCCATAGAGATGGAAAAGCCAGTCTGTGCTCTGCCAGGAAGATGCCAGCGCAGCACCTTTTGTGGCAGACATCTTCAGGAAGAGAACAGACCAAGGCCAGCAAAACTCCTTTGCACAGGGCTCCCAACAACTGTTAAGTAGCGTGAGGTCAGTAGCACGAAACAAGTGTTAACAGCCTGTGTGATTTACTTCCACCTTCTTTCCTAACACCCCAGGTGTTAAGCCACCATCAACTCACTGTACCTTCCTGTGCTTTAGTTTCTCCTTCTATTAAGCAGATATTGACCTTTCTTTATTATGCACTCTGAGACACGTGACTGAAAAGCAGTACATAAGAACTGCCTGTTATTATAGCTACTAATAATAATCCTCGAGCTGTGTAAGTCTCTCAGGTAACATAATTCTGTGTGACTAAGCAGATCTCTCAAATCCTTCCAAATCTCCACCTGAACTTTACACTCAAGATGGTGAAGGCAGGGCAGGGAAGAGGGGGGCGATGGAAAATCATTTCCTCTTCACTGACAACAGAACCTATTCTGAAAGGAAAAAATCTGTGAAATATTTGTACCTTGGCAGTAGGGATCTATTTGGTAACACAACTCCCCCATAACAGTTTTGTCTTTTTGTTCAAAATAATTCAACTTTCATTAAATGTTTAGTTCTGAGACCTTTAATTCATGTCCTTAACAGTTATCTTTGTAGTCAGAGGCAAACCATACTCATTAAATGAGATTCGTTTTCTTTCTCTGAACATTATTCTGAATTTGGATGTTGGGTCTCTCCTGAGTTTCAGAAAGATTTGAATAAAGGCTTCTTCCTCCTAGTGAGTGGAAACACTAAAAGATTTTATCCACATTTTCAGAATGTGTCAGTCCTCTCCCCTCACTCACTTTTCACAACTTTTTTTTGTTTTTTAAACAACAGAGAGAGCCATTGCTCCTTTGCTCAGAGATGGAAGCTATGCAAGGGGAACAGTCTTCAGAAGTGTACTTCCAAAGCCCAGCTCGGCTGCTGTCTTTTCTATGGCAGAAATGGGAACGCCGTGCTTGCCACAGGAGTCAGGAACTTTACAGTGCAGAATCTGCACAGAACAGAGAGACCTGCGTTACTGAACGGAAGGCAACTGGGAGACTGCTGTTCTGCAAGGCGGGCTTATGATCTGCAGCCGCCCCGCGACTGGCTCTGCCGTAGGACTGGGCTGCACGATAGCCACGCAGCACAGCGTGAGAGCCAGCGACAGCAGGAATTAACGCAGCGACAGAAGCAGCCCGTTTTGAATGGCAGAGCACTGGCTACACCTTCCAGCCACAGTTACAGTGGGCTTTGCCAGCTCACTGCCGTCCCAGCGTGAGACCTCAAGACTTCTGAAGTTAACAGATTGATTCTCACGGATTCAAAAACAAACCAGGCTTTTACTTACTGTAGCTTTTGTGTCCGGAGTCCACACACACTCAGTTGCTCACTAAGCACTACATCAAGAAAAACAACCTTCAAACCTTTGTTTCAAAGCTAAAATTAAATAGATCATTGCTACTTTTTTTTTGGTCAAAGAAAGAAATGACCTATGATCACTTAATGTACAATTAACACAGAAAGTAATTTCAGATCAGGATAGACTTAACTCAACCAGAAATATTTTAGGTATAAAGTACAGTATGTCAGAATGACACAGACATGAGGAAATATGGTCTTTTAGCTGGGCCAGAATTCTGTCATATTTCAAAGAATGTCGTCATCTTTGAATCTTTGTAGTAATTGGTCCCTATTCCCTGCTCAACAGTAACACTATTTAACAACTTGAATCCATAATGAAGTTCATCATCCCAGCAGAATTTTGAAAAGAGGTTTAATTTGCTGGAAGAGAAATGGAGACATTGGGGCCTGCCTAGGAGGGTGGCAAATCAGTGACTCAGCAATTGGCAGCTGAGGAGCAGCTTGGTTTTAATCTCTTAATCCCTAATATACGTGTACGCTGATGGGTAGTCTTTGTGACCCTGGTAATATTTATACCGTACAACATCTATGTTCATTTTTTGCATGCAGCACTTTATGATGAAAAAATGCACATTAGCTGTTTATAAACACATCAGAGTACAGTACAAGAAGCCCAGATCCAATTTTTGGAAACCTGGATTCAGATATAGATAGGCTTTTATGTCAAATGTATATGAAATACTGGACTACTATCAGACTGCAAATTCTAATATTTGCTTTCTTTATGCAAGCCACAATACCAAAAGTTTTTGCTTCGTTTACAAATTACAAACAGTGGGTACAAGAAAACCCACTGTTCCTTACGAACAATCCGGGTTCTTAATGGCTATTAATGGCTTTTGTTGAGAACTCGTGAGCATATGAACTAGAAACTTATGTAATTTGCGCACCTGATGTATTTTGCTAGCATTAGGAAAAAAGTTTGGTTTTCAGTTAGTGAAATCCATTCCAAACTGTGACAAAAGTCACAAAAGCTGAAATCCAGTATCCCAGGAGATTTTCAGATCTGTCTAGGTTTGGGTCTACAGATTTGGGTGTCTGCACAAAGTTCTGTTCTTGACTGATCACAAATCAGCAGAGTGCGCTTTCCAGTTTATGAAGAGTGCAGCCAGATTCTCCCCAGAACTAAGCAGGAACAGCCACTAGGCTTGGAAAAGCAAATCATTGCACGCAGACTTTTCTTTCTGCTTTTCATGATTTACAGCAGGATAACCCCAGGCTTCTTGTTCTCATTATCATCAGGTAATTTAACTGTGTTAATAAAGTGAAAAACCTCCATGCTCCCCAGTGTCCCAGGCATTTTTTTGTTTGTTTATTCTTCTTCATATGTGTCCTTAACAATTCTTTTGCAACCGAGAGAGGGACAGCCGTACATTTCCACTGGCATTTAGAGTTTTGATTCCCACATAAACACACACTGTGCATAAGCTGGTTTCCAACAGTAATGGCCATTGTACTATAGTCGTGCTATGAAGCTTAGGATTTCTGCATTTTATTAAAGAGATTTCTATAAAAAAGAAACTAAAATTACATGAAAACTACTTCAAATTCTGACACCTGAAATTACGCTCAAGTTCTACCTCCACAAGTCCCTCATTATTTCATGCACATCCATCACTTTCCCACAGTATCTAGGCCACAAACCCTCTACATAGGTTATATCAGGTAATCTAGATCTGAATATCGCCTCTCTGAACTCTGACAGAAAGGACTGAGGGAAAATAATGTAACTTTATAACTTGACACACACATAGAGTCAAGATCTATGGTCTCAAAAAGGCTCTTACCTTGAGAAACAAGGCTCCCTTGGAAGCCAAGGAGTCTGTTCCTCTTCCGTTGGGGTAACAGTGATAGGCAGCATCCATAACAGGATAGCGGCTGGCAAAAAGCAGACCACTGTTCACAAACTTGAAGCTACACCAGCCATGGCAACTGTAGACCCCAACATCATAGACAATGTATTCAAAATAGTGATGGAGCTGCTCTTTCAATTTCTCTGCAGCTCTTTTGTCAAACACTTCCTGCAAACACAGAAAGTCCAGGTTGGCAGGGAAGAAAGCAGAGATCTCATGATCAAAGGTCTCATCCATATGTTTCTTTTTCCGCACTGAAGTCTTCTTCATGATCGAAGCTTTGTAGAGGAGCTTGTTGTTGACAGTGCTTTGGTCCACTGTACCATCTCCAACGTGAACTTTAACTAAGGACTCTCGTGAGGCAGAGTAGCTGTCTAAACTCCCAGAATCTCCTTCCTTCTGTTTGTGGTTAGGCGTTTTTGAGATCTCCGCATCACCTTCCAGCGAGGGCTCAGCTGGACCACTGGCATGAGCCTGGCCATTGACGGTATCTGTTTCTGTGTCTGACATGTGGCCATTTTCCTCTCCATTTATGCGGACAATGCAAGTGTTTTCTTCTCCCTCATTTGGCTCACCAGCTCCACCTTTATCTTCTCGACTGTCCTCACTGTTGTTTGAGCCAGAATTGTCTCCTTTATACTCCATGGATGTTGTCCTTTTGATGCCAGCATTAACAGTACGATTAGTGTTCTCTCCACCCTGGGGGGAGACCAAGCTGCTAAAACTTGCTGCACTGATGGATGTGTTGGTAGGAGAATCTATATATATTTTGATCTGCGGTCTGCTTGCCCCATTTCGGATCCTCCGGCCAATCTCTTTGGCCCTAGCCTGTGTGTTGAAAACATTATTAAACCTCGCCAGAGAATCCGGCAGCAGGCAAACATTGGCACTGCCAAAGCAGAAGCTTTTCCCACTGCCTGCAGCCTTCCATTCAGTGAGCAGCGTGGCTCCATTGGCATGGCTCTTGTCTTCTAGTCTGGAGTAGACATATGGCCTTCTGGCTGACTGCAGTGGGGACCACAGCAGGAAGCCAATCAGAGCAAAAGGCAGAGAGGCTACCAACAGCGCCAGGTAGATGGGAGTGGTAATGATGATGCAGAGCGCATGAAAGTAGCACGGATCATCTGCCCTCTGACGTTTCTCATAGGTTGTTGGAACAAAAGAGGCCACAAGCCTATCTGCTAACCAGTAACATGGGAAAATCAGGCCCCAGGAAAAAGAATGCAGAACTGACAGAAAGCTGTTGGGAAATGAGGAAGTGTATAAAACCATTGCAACTTAATTATGACAACACTTCAGGGCCTACTACATGATGTCACTGTGTCAAGCATCCATAAGAACACTGGGAGAGGGCTGGGGGAAAAATGGTCCAGTTAGGTTTTTTCCACCGTGAGTCAATAACAAAACTTTAAGAGCACCATTTCACTGTGTTGGAGTAAAAACGGAACAAGGCCACTGTTTTCGTCTGGCTTTTTGGCATCTGTGTTTGTCCAAGGATGTCATCGTTCACCGGAGGCTGCCATAACGAAACACTCCGGAGGCAACAAGGAAAGCTGTAAAAACAAAAGACAAAAAACATATGTAGCAGTTATTAAAAGTTTAGAGCAAATTTTCTCATACCAATTTTGCCTTGCAGTCTGAAGTATTTCCCTTCTTTTGGTTTAATTTAGCAGTTTTGATAGTCTGTTAAAGACTACGGATCTAGGGCAACTCCAGCAACAAGGGACGGGTATTTCTGCAGACGAAATCGGTACATTGACCATTCAATGCACAGGACAGATGTTATCACGAAACACATTTCTATTACAAATTTTAGGCCTTACATTGAGAAATATAGTTTGGAGTTTCTTTTATTTTAGAATCCATTCACACTAATATTTCTATTTATTTGTAGCAGCTGTGTTCAGAACCTTGCAAATGGTGTTTAGTGGTTATCTCCAGGCTGCTCTAAAAGACTATTACAGCTAATTTTTTATCACTGAAGCTAAATTTGCTTGAATTGCCAAAGTCCTTTAAAAAAAAAAAGTGATGTGATGGAGGTACAAATTATATTTAAGAGCAGAAAACATTTGTTTGCTATAAAATATTATTTGCTTTGCTGTGCTTTAAAGCAAAACGGGTTGATTTAAATCAGTTAAAATACTCTTCATATAGTTGAACATGGTTTCAAATTTTTTATTTTCAATTTATTAAAAATAGTAAGTCAAACTAATTTGCTTTAATATTTAGGTATTTAATACTCACTATTTATTTCAAGCTGCAGTTCAATTTCATTCAGCTACAGCCCACAAAAACTACTGACATGATTTCCTATCAAAGGTTTCCTACATATAGTGAATACTTAAGCAAAATACAAATGAATGATAATGAACATCATTCTTTTTAAATTCCAATTTTTGGCTTTGAAGGAAACAGTACTAATTGAATATATCAAATAAGAACAGGTTCACGTCTTTCCTCTGCAGACAGACAATGTCTTCCAAAAGTTGTCTTACCAGTTGGGAAATTGTGACCTGAGGTACTTGGCAAATGTCACAATTAACCAAAGACATCAAACTGTCAAGTTAAGGTTTTAACACAGGTTTTGATAATATCAAATGGAAATTATTCAAAAAAACATGCTCTCATATTAATCAAACTTTATCACTGTTGAGCATGGTATCACCAATGAATGCAACTCCACTCTCCCTAAACTGCAACTGTGACATTACCCCGTAAGAGGAGATGAAAATTGCATACATATACTTATTGGCATAAGTTCAGTTAAAATCTGGGGCTCTCAGGGAGACAAAATGAAGGAAATAGTAGTTTGATCTGTATTTTAAACATTCTGCAGGACACTCAGGGACAGAAGGGCATTTTTATTTCTGTTTAATAGCAAATAAAACAATGATATGGGGCACAGAAGAGACAAATACAGTTTTACAAAGCAATGCCGCCTTAGAACCAGAATGAAAATACAATTCTTCAATTTTCTCTCACCCTTTAGATTTCTGCTTCCAAGCCAAGCCCTCGCAACTGATTTATGTCCCTACCTTCAGCGTATTTTGAATTGTGGTACACATGCAATACCAGACTGCCGACAGAGTATACTGTACACGTGAGAAGTGGTAAGTAAAGCATTAAAATACATGGCTTAACCAGCTCTCTTTTTACCACACATATTTTTTGTTTATTAATGACAAGAAAATTCTTCCCCCAGTCTAGATTCCTGATCAGCAGGACTAAGAGTAGCCATAGCTACCATGTCAGATTTGCTGCTATACATTTTTGGTAGGCACTGTCGCAAAGAAGAATTGTAATAAAGGAATAGATGAAGATGAGAGAGTTTTGCAGATTATTTCTTCCCAGAAGTGAAAGGCAACACTAGGGCAAGCAGGTAAATGTTAGTCTGAAAAACTCAGTAAGATGGTGTGAGGAGCTTGTACTAAAAACTGACTAGAGATGGGAATCAAATTCTAAAAAAGAATGAGAAAAATCAGGTTAAGTGGGGACAAGATTATGCAGACCTTCAAAAGCGAAACCAAGTAGTTGGTACCCAACTACTGTGGAGCGGGAAGCACCGGTAAGCACAGGCACTGGAAAGGATGGCAGTACCACAGCAGAAAGCTGCTTCTAACTCCTGTCTCCTGGGCGGGCAAGCTGTGCCTTAGAGATCTGAGGTAGAATCTTCAAGACAGCAAATGATCCTTAATAAACAGGCGTGCACTGGTATCAGGGAAAGACCACCAAAACGTGACTGAAGAAGGATGGCAGGGGAGCAGGACAGGTGAAAAAGGAGCTGGTTTGCTGCAGCAGCACACACCTAGTCGATCGAGTGTGTAAGAAGAACACCCCTGCAATTGCTCACAGCCCCCTCCACATTTCGTCAACAGGCAGTCAGTTCCCTTTAAAGGGATACAGGGTCCTGTGTATTTTCGCCCTGATGGTACTATTTAGATGGAAATTGGAAAGGTTGGGTCAAGGGAGTTGGGTTTTTTTTAAATTATTATTATTAGCTTAGCATAACTTTCACCGTCTTACACAACATGTTTAAGTTTAAATAAATGAGTGATTAGTCAAGCGCCAAATAACAAATGCTTGGCATTTACTCATTGCCAAAGGCATTTTGGGATGTTGATAATAGAGGAAAGGCTAGCAGATTTGTTTTCCTGAATGATTTTTAGGAATTTTTTAGTAAGAATGCTCAAAAGAGACTCTGGCATCTACATATCGGATCAGAAAAAATAACACCTGCCCAATTATGTAGCTACTATTAGACAAGAAAAAGCTGTAAAGAAGTTGTTCTGTCCTATTGGATGCTTAAAATGCTGTATAAAAGCCCTTGTCTATTTACATAATCACTCAGCGGACCAGAAAGGTTCTTGTTTACCACAGTGCCAAGGGAAAACAGGACACTGTTGTTTGGGGTCTCTGAAGGGGGGATGGACTGAAAACCTTCTATTCCATCTAACAGGCTAACGACCTTTCTGACGAAAGCTGCGGTTGTGTTGTAGACTATAAGATCAATCTGACTTTCACTATTTTAAAATAACACACCAGAAAAAATGCTGAACCACAATGAATCCATAATAATTTGTCTAATTAAGTCTTTCTTAAGTATATGATGACAGGATGTTACAACTCCTAGGGAAACGTGACATCAGGTGACAATTTTGTGTACAGAGTAGGCAACGCCTGCTCGATGTGATGCAGTAAAACAATCAATCCAACATCACTCATGCCAGCTCTGTTATGGACTGCAGCATCAATAGAGTACGAGATAAACAGCTGTCCAGCAAACCGTAAAACACTCAACTAAAATGGCTTCACAAAAGCAATTATCCAGATTATGGGCACATACTAAATCTAAGGAATTCATGCTTACTGTAGATACAACACACTAACATGAGTGTTAATAAAGAAGGAAAAAAAGGAATGCAATTGGAAATCCTTTCACAGGATGAGATTACACAGCAAGTGTCATAAAGCAAACTGGTTCAGACTGAGGTCTGTTCTAACAGCAGTTAGCAAGCACCTAATTCTTTGTAAACACCAAGGAGTGAATGAGGGTTCAAGGCCAGCCTGGTGACTCCTACACTTCCTCTGTCTCAAACGGGGATGGTACCTTTGGAAATCAGGAATTTGCCAGAGAGTTGCTGAGCCGATGCCAGCTGCGTTCCTCGGTGCTAGCCAGCTGAAGTGGGGGGGCAACAGGGATCTGAGTACAGAGGCGCATTCCATCCATTTTATTCCATGAATTCGACCAGAATTCTCACAGCTAATGATATAGAAGTACAAAAACTCTGGCACCACAGCAAGTTTTAAATTATGATAGCTGGAGAAAAGGGGGGAGGGAATCATGAGCTGGATGTCCTTTAAATTTTTGCATATTGCAGACAGAAGACAATGGCACATCAAGGCCCTAATGAAAAAGACTCTTGTTGTAAATAAAAACTTATCCTAATTTATTAATATTATAGATGAAGGAAATCGCTGAATTTGCCAAAGCGGTGTTACAGGCTCACTGGCACGCCAACGAACAGGAACTCGGTTTCCTGTCTCTTAGCTACAAAACCATCTGCACGTTAGTGCCTCAATGCCACCCAAAAGAGAGAATTGAGACCGTCACGAGACACCCATTTGATCTCAGCAAGACCTTCCACGGTGAGGGAAGGCACCACATGAGGCAACTGCAACTTGGCAAACATGACGTCAGTACCACCTCTCCTAACACAACGGTTCAGACAGAGCCTAAAGCTAAAGTGCCTAATGCCTTCTGATGAAGGGTATTACTTGGTAAGCCAGCGCTTTTTTGATAGGGGCTTGAGAGATTAAGGGAGAATTTAAGATACTGTAATGAAACAGATATTTCTGTATGCTACAAAGACATAAACTGCCGTCTTGCTTAGCTGTTTTTATTAGTTTCTAAGTGTTTGAAGGCTAAAAAAAAAGACTTTATTTTTTTTAAGGTGCCAGCATAGAACATCACAACTTTAGTGATAATAAGACATCAGGTGGAAAGGTTTCAAAGATTTTTATGATTATAATTATGCCCAGAGGTATGCTAGATCAAAAGAGATGTTCCTAGCTCCAACACAGCTTGCAAACCAAATAAAGAACAATACAAGTCAACAAGTGATAGAGAAATGGCAGAAAAACAACAAATGTTGCAATAATAAGGTTACACGGACAGTCTAGAAATGGTCAGAAAAGTTTTAACTTCCTTTTTCTTAGAAAACTAAAATACACTTTCAAATTCAGGCAACAAATTTCTTGGAATTTGCTATTAACATCTCAACTGTATTTTTAAAATACATGTAAATCACTGCAAGAACAGTTATTTTTTAAAAACAGAATAAAACTGCTGAAGTGACTAACTGATTTGGAAAGTTACTCTGTGGGTAACTTCACACAGTAATTCACATACTTTCATTAAAACTAGTTTTGCTTGAATCCTGACAATTGCTTGGGCTTCAGTGAACGTCATGGCAATATGTATCTAAAATTGCGTTCTAAAACCGCAGTTTATTTAGACTGTGTTGACTTCTTGTGAGCTTGCTTTCATTACTGTCATTGTAATTTGAAGCAGAGAAATACAGCTTACAACAATGCTACCACTCCACCATGCAAACCAGCAAAAATTGGTGTTTGAAACTGAAAACAGGTGAAATGAAGGTCTGAGAGAACTGAAGGAATTCACATTCAGGCTCTCACCCTTGCTTATTAGACAAAGCATAACTTAACCTCTGCTTTCCTCCATGGTCTCATCTGGTTTGCTCCCCTACACACTTAATACATTCTTCCTTTCTTCATTCAGTCTCTTTCTCCTGATTATTCTTACGCATGCTTTTCACTAGAGTCTGCTTTAACAACTGGCCACCCTTCTGCAGAAAAACCCACTCCAAAGGCAAAATACACATGAACTGTTCTCCATGCTTGATTACATGACTGTCATGACAGAGATGCAGTCACCTCAAGGCGTCAGTAGCTCTAATGAAGATGCTTCCTGGCTCCCTTGCGATCTCTTCACAGCCTGATGTTTTACCTGAAATCCTGTCATCCTGTACAGGACTCATTCCATGAAACAGTTCAAGATGTACGGTAAGCAAATTTATTTAAGGAACACTTATTGGCTCACCTTAACTTCCACTTAAGTCAATAATGATTTACAACTTACGAAAATCTTTGTAAAAACCTCGTAAAAATGTGGATCCACTCTGATACAAGAAGTTGAATTAGGTGTATCACTGATAGGGACGAACAAAGCAGTGCCCATTGAAACGAAGGCTTTGTCAGAAGGAGTAGGGAAGAAGGAAAGTGTTTTCACAGACTTGCCACTGCCATGTTGATTTACCAGTTTCCCCTTAAACTTTCTGCTTTCTAAAGAATGTAATCAAACATTGCCTAGTTACTCTGCAGCTTTTCTCTTTTATGTCCATAGGCTGCCACCAGGCAAGAAGCCATTATAAACAAGATGTCTAGCTTAATTGAACTAACTTGTAAAAAACAAAATACTAAGAAGCATACATTTACAAGTCTCATTGAACACCAGTGATGTCAGCAGTGAAGTACATGTCTGCAGGAAAAGAACCAAAAACCACCCTCACAAGTTCAGAGCCTGCCCAAGCCTCTGGCATACTTCGTAAGGAGTCCCATTACGATGATGCAATCTGTGTTCAAAATAAAGAGGTATCGAGCGCTTGGACTAAATTTTCAAAAGCAGTCTTTGCAACCTCAGTGATGCCTCTCACTGAATTTCTGTAAAAGCTTGACATTTACAGAGACACAGTGCTGTTATTAACCACAGCCTTGGTAGCTTAAGGGACCCTGAAACAGGGCTGTGAGGTCCATCGGCTGCTCAGAGCAACTCAGCCCTTCTGTAAGGAAACCCACTGCCCTGAAGCTGTGTCGGTAGTGCCACAGGCAGCTCCTGTCACCTAGACGACAGCCTGCCCACAGGGAATGGGAAGAAGGAATCCTGTTCATTTGACAAAAGATTGGCTGTAGCTGGTCTCCTGCTTAGTCCCCTTAGCGCAGAACCTAAGCTTCGTGCTGGCACGGTATTTGTATACCTCCTCAGCCCAAAGGGGAGTTTTTCCTATCACAGAGCTGAAAATCTGCTTATTATCAGACTGTAAAACTTGCTGTGTGCTTTACAGTTAAGTGTGGCATGGCAACAGATTCTCATTTCCAAAAGCAAATCATCTCAATTTGGTAGTCCCAGATCAAATTCCTAGGCCAAAAATCATACCCACACACCTTCTGCTACCTAAATTAAATTGGATTAAGTTTTAAACTTAATATTAAAATATAAATTCTATGATGTTAACATGTGGAAAGACACATTAAAAATATATCTGAACAGCTATAACCAATTGAAAAACATGACAGTTTTGTCCCTTTTTTCTTTCAAAATGGATGGAAAATTGAAGCTGAATTCACTATTGCAGAAAACAACCAGCTTTTATATTCCTACAAGCAACCTTGATTCCACCCTGACACCACACATGTTACTTGCTTAAAACTTACGCCTGGAGTCATAAATGCAGAAGGGATACATCAGATCTTTCAAGCTGAGAAGAGATTTCTTCTTTACTTTACAAACGTGAACTGCAGTCCCAACAGTGACCAGACAGCTGGTGGGTCTACACTGAACTACACACCAGCTGCACTAATGGCTCCCAGCAGGCCTGCCCCAAACCCAGAAAACTTCACCAACCCAACAGCAAATTCTAAGATACGCCTCCCAAACTTTGTGCCTTCTGTTATTTGAATGTGAGTGCACCAATACTAGCCTGTAAACATAAGCTGAGTTGTCAGATAGATGCCATGGAGGAACTTTTTAGTAGGGCATTTAGTTCTGTTTCACTGTAGGATGCAAAGACTAATCTAAAAATCCGGTCTCCAGAAACTTTCATCAATTATTTTTATTTCAGTGGAAATAGAACCAGACTGACAGTTTCTGTTGTATTTTAGAGGGGCCAATGCCACAAATGCCTCTAAAAACATCATGGTTATGCAAACTAGGTAACACAACAACCAACACCAGTTCTGATCAGCAACATCATTACTTTAAAACATAAATTTGAGTGCATTATTTGAGTAACTTCTTCAGGAGAACATTCAAAAAATCCTAATCAGGACAACTGTCTCTTCTTGTACAGGAGACACAATCACATATTTTTGAATTACCAATTTGTATTAATGGTCTTAGGAAGTGGCAAGAAGTGGAATCAACAACATACGCTCTAATGGCTGAAAAGAACAGCCAATACTTCATAGAGCTTTAAGTTTTCAGAAAAGTTTTGCTATCAGGCAAGACTTAGACAAAAAAAATTCATCTGACCACTTGATGATCTCACTCAGTACCTGGAAAGCTAAACACTCTCTATTTTGAGACCTTATTTGGTGTACATCAGGAAGGAGACAACTGCAGCATAGGAACGCATGAATCTGTGACACTAAGCTCTGTTTATACAATAGAAATGGAATGGTCTCTATTTACGAAATCACCTTTCAGTATGCTTTAGCCTCGTATTTTACAGGAGCTGGAGTAATTCAATAATGGCTAAATATATCTGATGTGTGTAGATAGTTTGTTTAACAAATCTTCGTGAGATGGAACACTGTCAGCTTCGGGTGCCCAAGGCAGAACTGGAGATAAAATTCTTCCTGCTTGCCTTTCACCACCCAGGCCCTGCAGAGGCCTGACTGCGGCCAGGCCTGTCCACAGGTGGTCAGCAGGCAGAGGCTCCCTGTAAAATGTAAAATGAAAAGCTGTACTTTCTCCAGAAGCATGTGAAGCCTTCAGGCTTCTGGTTAGTCCAGTATGGCTCATCAGATAGAATTAGCAAGCAATCCATTTTCCCCAGAGTGGGTACTTTTATACAGTTGAAGTTGTTGTTTACAGCTGGCAAAGAAAAGTCATCTCAGCCTACAGTAAATCCAGCACAAATCCCTGCCAATAAACACCTGTTCTATAAAAAAGCTCACCTACAATTCTCAAAATACTTTATAAAGGAAATTAAAATACAACTCAACTGTATTAAAACACAGCTACCTTTATATAGAAAATTAAGGTACATTTATTCATGTTCTACATATGGAAAATTGGAAAAACCAATCTTTTATAACTTAAGGAAGTTTTCATGGAAACCCTGAGATTAGACTCCTTAACTCACAACTTCCTGCTTTACTGACAAAGACACATTTCCTCAGTATTCACAGCAATCTAACTGTATGGTGGATAATAATAGAAGAATCAGCGTTACTCTAAACTCAACACATAAATACTGCATCTTTCCCCCAAACTTGTTACCGTATCAGCCTCTTTGACAAAAATGCAAGAATTCAAACTCAAGACTTTTTTTAAAAGATTAAATTGTTTTGATATATGTGACAAAAATACTCAGCTTTCCTCAAACAGTTAAATATGTCTATCAAAATTCTGTTTAGAATAAAACCCAAACAACCCAACCCAGAGCACTCTACACTTTTGACTTTTCGAACGTAGTAACAAATTCAAGCAAAAATGGTTTTTTTTATTCATTTGTAAATCCATTTCACTGTAATACACTGGCAGACTAAAGTACACCAGTCCTCTCATATTTTCATTTCTTATTACATAGCAAGACATAAAAAAGACAGTTAGCAATATCTCATTTTTTCTAAATACTCCATCCAATCAGTTTGTACTTTGTCTAAGAGAAGGTCTGTTGCCATCCTTACCTTAAAGCAGGGCTGCATTTTGCTCAGGTATTACAAAGCTCCTAATCTCTCAAAGACTCATGAATGAAATGTTTAAAACCACAAAATCTGTTTGGGGATTTGTCTTAAAGCCCCTGATAAGCAAGCAAAGAGCAGATCTTGTGCAGCTGCATTCTAGGAAGCCCCAGGCCACGTCACAGCTATACACCACACCACCGACCTGCTCTGCGGTGCAGACCTACTCCAGCTCGCCGGGGCTACAGTGCAGCGCAGACCTATGCGGCTCTGTGACCCGGGGTAACGCCTGACGCCCATGCCGAGAACCCACTGACTATCTAACGGCACGACCCCATTTCTGTGTTTGTAGAGACACCCTGCAGCATTTGTTTGAAATGTGTTTGCCACCAAAATAGCATTCTTGGAAAAAAAAAATCTTCTAGACTCTCACAGGAAGGCAAAACAGAAGGCCTGCAATATGCTTCGCACTCATCCTAAACTTCTTTCGCTATTGATTAAGCACTGGGTTCTACAGAAGATGCTGCTCCTTCCTCCTTCCCTTCCGAGACATCCTGACAAAGTGGGAAACATGCTCAGCATGTTCTGCACGCCTCACTGTTACAGCGCGGGAAGCGGTGCTCAGTCACAAAGCATCCTCTCAAGTCTACTGACATTGCCTGGGAGAAGCAGGTTGCTGGCACCCTCCGCTAAATCACCTAAGGGTGTCCCACGTTTTCTGCTGGCAGAACAGATCCTGGCTCACGTCTGGATGCTTCCAACCTTTTAGGTCCCATGTTTCAGGTTCTCCTCCTCCACACACATCCATGTGGCTTTGTGCATGAGGTGGGAGGGGATTTGGCAGAACAAAGAGAATGCAAAATTTAAGGGGGGTAGGGAGAGGGGAATCTTATTTCTGAGATAAAAGATTTTATATTTCTCTGGGAAAAAAAGCATAAAGAGAAATCTCAATTTTTGTAGTATGGACAAAATGATGCTTAATCCAAAATACATTCTGAAATATAAAAACTGTGTTGTTGTTACTCAAAGGGGTCCATGCTTAGAAAAGAAACAAGAGAAGCTCTGCCAAATACAGAACATTCTAACACTTCTGCCACTAAATCAGAGAATAGCACAGCCAGTAAAAGAACCTGACAAGAATTTAAATGGAAAAAACAACAAATGAATGAAAATGAGCAGCTACTTTATTTGGGCATGCATATGTGCATACAAAGTTCACCTTACTATTCTGTGGACTTTTCCTTAGAAATACAGCAACTGTTCATGTTTTTTCTGTTCATAAATGCAGCTGTAAAGATGAGGACAATGTAAAGATATTTCATTTTACACTCCTGATGCCCATTTTTAATTACTCTTGCAACTACAATGAAATCAGCAAATCTTCTACACCCAAAGCGAGCAGAAGGGACAGAGTAGTTTATTTACACATGAATCCCTGCGATGTTCTTGTGTGATCACCAACAGACGAGCCACACTAGATTCCTCTCTTAGCCATCACCAGAATCGTTTAAATATTTAATATGCTTTTAAAATTTTCTGCTGACTCAAACTATTACCAGTTTTGTCATTGTGACTGAAAGTAAAATGTTTAATTGAAACAGCTGTTACTTAATAAATAATCAGAAGCTGTGCACACAAATGCATGGTATTTCCAGAATAGATTTTCATGCATGATATTTTCCATATAATAGAATACAAAACAAGACCAAATAAGATCGCAGTCCAAATGACAAAACCTCAGAGAACCAGAATCACTGACTCCAAAATCGACCTGGGCCTCTCTCCAATATAAACTTGATCTCAGTATTACATTTACGGTGCAAAGCAAGCATCCTAGATCCTCACTGCATTAACCCGAATGCATTAAAATTTGGCCACAATATGGCCAGAAAAACAAAAAAGTGGCGTGTCTTTTTTTTACCAGCTCTCTGATGCATACTCACAGTGCAAGCAACTGATTTTACCTTCACAAAAGTTTGGTTTTGGTAGCTTCCACACAGCCAGTTCTGTCGTGGCAAGTTGAATAGGTTTTGGTTTTACCAGATCTGAGTCGATGTATTTGAAAAGTTTGTTCCATTCCCCAGATCAACTGTGCAGTCCATGATTTTCAAAGAGCATCCTTAGACATGTACAATACCTGCGTAAATTCTCAGGGTTGTAAAGGTGCCAAGTACAGCATTCACCCAGCAGAATCTTTGTTAACAGCAATGCCTAAAGCTGGCAAGGCTTTTGCTACGTCTTCCAAACCAACATAGTCCTGTCCTGCCATTAAATAAACTCACTTTGCACTGTGATCCACTCCAGAATTCAGTTTTTAAGAGTAATTTTGTAGAGTAGAAATACATTCCTAAAAAATTCAGTTGTTCTCACTAGAAAGGCAGGCCTTCATGTGTTGAATGCTATGATCTTGGAAGTGAAGCTCTTCAGCACTGAAATGAAATTCATATTCCAGTGGAAGTTTGCATTATCTCCTGCATACAACAGGCCAGTTGTCACAGAAAAAAGGTGTAAGTTGTGGAATGCTACATTTCTGGTACTTTTCATCCCCTTGGCTTTGGGTTATCTCATCCTCACTACAAACCTGAAGCTGTCACATACCAGTATCCGAGAGTCTGTGTTACGAATAGTACAGCTTCAGTGATGAAACAGCAAGTGTCATTTTTTTAAAAGGCAAAGCGATCTTTATTAGGTATTAGTTGCATTTCTACCTCTGCTAAATGCCTCTTGTCTGTGCTGCACTTTGCGGGACATACATTTACTTGAGCATTGCAGGTAGAGATGCCATTTGTCTGTTGGCCATGGCTTGTATTCCTAAATTGCCTAAGAGGACTACTCCCAGGAGTAAATATGTGTTAGTGAAGCAAATGCATACTGAGAAAGTATCAGAGCACCGTTAGACAGAATAACATTATTTATATAATTCTGACTATTATGCATCCCAAATTTTGTAAGATTTGAAGTGATGTAGATGGAACATACTGTTAGCATCTTACATAGTTCATCCTGATCACTTAAATAGTTTCTTAAAACAGCATCCCCTGGATGCCTGCTTTTGAAGTGTTTAACGAGGTATATATAAAGAGGGTAATAATTATAGTGGGGGTGTAATGAGCTTCACTATCGACGGGAGTCAAAGTACAGCAGATTTTTATCTCAGATAATTATTTTTATGTGCAGTAAGCGCACTAACGAAACTGATGAAATAAAGCCTTTGGATTACCTCTAGCAAAGGGAATTCACAAAAGAGAACTTCAATTATTATTCTGAATTTGTTGTATGAATCCGACAAGTGTTAAGCTGATCAATCAGGAGACCAGAAGCCTTGTGTATGGACATAGAGCTATACAGTACAGCACAGGAACCAGAACTTCAAATTCCAATGTGTCTTGGCTACAGGTAATAAGAAACAACTTCTGTCTATGGAAATAAATGTCAAACTTTCTACACCAAAAGAACAACTCATTGCAATATGATTGAGAGAAATAACTGCCTTAGCTATGAGTAGCAGACTGCTATCACAAAGATACCCATGCACCAGCCACCCAAAAGTGAACGACCTTTTCCTAGGGAAGTGAAATCACTTATTTACAAGCCACGTTCGTTCACTCTTCAGCCCTACAGCCAAAAACCCCCAGAGTTCCTCAGTACCGCTGATGCGTTTTGTAGTAGGTGTTGCCAGGCTGCCCAGGGCCTGGGCTGAGGTCACTGAGCTTGCACAGGACACTGAAAGCAGGTACCACCAGCTGGTTCCACTACTCATGCTGGTTAACAGGATTACTGACCTGTTTTGATGGGGAAATACCACTGGGCAGCAGCCGTAACGCCGGTACATGCAAGATTAAGCCGTTTCATCCTCACAAAGACAAAAAGCCCTTGTACTAACATAAAAAAGTTTTTGTTCTGTTTTTTGTTCTATGTTCCATTTTTTTTAATGAATAATTTTTCCTTTGTATCTCAGACTGTCCTATGCATTTAAAGAAGCAATTCTGTAGCTGAGATCAAATTTACTCTCTGAAGTTATTATCCTGAAACTAATTAAGAATTACGACTGGCTCCACTAAGGGAAAGAAGCCCAACTGGTAAGCAGTGAAGACAGGAAGACTTTGCTGCGCACTCAGCTGATAACACAACTTGATTTTCAGCATAATGAGAAATTAAGTGAACAACTCAGGTAGGTCTGTTTGAAAGCTCCTGCCCAGTCTCAGAAAGCTCTTGTTGGTAAACCGCAAACCTGTCAAGGTTCCTTCACACGCTGCTTGGCGTATTAATTATGTCACCATTATACTATGTTTTTAAATACACAGTTTATACATATATCAACGAAATTACAAGGAACTGACAGTAGAAAGGAAGGTATAAATACAAGCTAAGTAAATTCAAAGCAAATTAATTTAAGTTCCAAAAAACACTTCTCCAGTATGAAAGACACTCTTTGAAGTAAACCATTATTTAAATACAGGTTTCCTGATTATTCTTTGTCTACATCCCAGGATTTTCTGTGCTGCAACATTATCTGAAAACAAACAAGGCAGAGCACAAACAAATAAAAGCTCTAATTCTATGTTTGTGAACATTTCTCCAAAGCCAAACAGCTGCCTTGTTTTACCACATTCATCCCTCTTTTCAATTGCAAGAACTTGGACAAACAAGTTTTGAGGAAACAGCTGCTTTTGTGATTAACATTGATGTCTACAGGCAAATGAGTCCGGGCTGTTCCCTGTCTTAGCCCACTGGAAAGCTATTTACATTCACCAGCTACGTTACAGCTACTTGCTATAGGTGTAGATTATACGTTACATTTATATAGGAAGTATGCACTGGAAACTGAAGTATTAGTTAGGGCACACTTTTGAAAGTTCTTCGCTGAGTCCATCGATCATGGCTCGTATCCACAAATCTACACAACTGATTTGCAACAAGTAGCTCAGCCAGGTCTAAACCTTTTTCAGGCTGGAGCTGTGGCGTTTCAAGCATCCCACGGTAAACCCTAACTCTCCAGGCAGCTACGATCAGTGTCAGTCTCTGAAGAAACTCACACCATCTACTTGTGGCAACAGCCACGTGCACGAAGTACTTTGAAGCAAAATTGGACTTGCCAGAGGAAAAAAGATCAGGAACCTCAAGCTTTGCATTAGCCTAACAGCACAGACGCTGGTTATCTTCTAGGACAGAGTTCAACCCAAAACATTTCGCTACTGCATTGTGCTCAGCAGAATAGTTGGAAAGTTGAAATAACAGAAAGGTTTATGGGCTTTCTGAGGGGAAGCTTCTATAAATAAATGTAAAAACTCACTTTTTTTTCTGACCTCCTACCCACACATGTACTTCCTAAGCAACCTCAGAACAAGACCTTTTGTAATCTTGGGATTGCTTCAAACAATATGCTTGAAAATGCAGGTTAATACTCATCAGTACCAGTGCTATATTTTAAAATAAATGTCAGAGTAAAGGACTTGAATAATACTGAATGAAAAATGCTCATTTTCCCTTGTATTATTACACACAAAAGGTGATGCCGCCTGCAAATTAAATTAATACCACGGCAGCTGAATGCCCGCCTCTGTCACCAGGACACAAGGGACTTGCATACGGGTGTTAGACGCCACAGACTCCTCCAAGGGACACTGCCTGTTACTGATCTTTTCTTCCTTGATTTGATTGTATTTCAAAAACAAGGCATGTTAAAAACATTGGAAATGCTAGCAGAGTAACATGCAGAGAAGTCAGATAGAATTGAATTCAGACAGCTTGTACTTACCACCTGCAAGCCCAAACACAAGGAAGCACTGAAGTGAACAACTTGATCCTTACTCCACTGGGATTTTGAAATCTAAATGGGTAGGCATGACTCATATGAATCTGGAATAAGAATTCACCTGTAAAAACCTAGGCTTTAACATGCAGTACCACAAATACAAATAAAAAGTTGCCCTCGACAAAGCGCATGGAAGGCTTTACAAATGAGTTTAGTGATTATATTCCACTGGGTAGAATGATCCTTTCTTAATTGCCGTCACTGCAGCAATGATCCACAGGGAGCCTTGCTGCCACTAACAGATCGCAGTGTTACATTTGAAGTCCAAGGACTGGGTATGGTGCTTACCATTCTGAACGTACTCCTGGCCAGGAATGGCACATCTGAAAACAAATGACCTCTGCATGCATACCTTTGGCTCAAAGAACCACTTGTGATTACTACAAACATACAAACCCCTGGCTTTATTTGGAGGGCAGAGGGATGGCACATTTTAAATTGTGAAAGCTTAGAATGCCACTGATCACATTGTGTCAGCTTGCTGTGTAAGCATAAGATTTCAGCGTCCAAATGCCCTGAATAATTACAATAAAAAATGCATTTTTTTAAAGGTGAATAATCTCTGGGATTATATCTCTGGGATAATCAGAATAATCAACAAACCATGCATACTTTTGGTTACTAACTGTACTGATATCTTCATTGTTTGGTACTTCAGTGGACTAACTTTTTTTTTAATTTGGTCATCTCTCCAAGTTGCAATGTAAAGAGAAGAGAGCTTTGGTTAGTTCTCCTCTAACTACATCTTTGCTTGCTTTTACAAAATACACAATGCTTCATGTTAAAATACCATCATCAGAAGAATCAAAACAGAACTCTATCACCTTTAAGTAATTTTTATGATATGTAAAAATCGTATTTCCTTATAAGCTAACCCACAAACTACAGATTGCAGCACGTTTCCCAGACAGGCACCGACTAGTGAAACCCTCACATATCAGACTATCACTGTCATCAGCATACACACTGATTCTTAAAAACAACACACATTTGCATTCTGAACACCCTCAGTCTGAACTCTCCAGTTACCTATAAAAGAGCTGGTCTCTGTCTGAAGCAACACGCTTGAGACTTTCCAGGAAGCACAACACAGAGTAGCAGTCATCAGCTGTAACTCTAGCAACCGCAGGGAAAAAGCTGAGGAGGAGCATTTGATACTGTGCCACATATGAGGAGGCTGCAAACTGATGAGGTTTAACTACTGTAATTTCAGTTTCACATGGTGAGGCTAGGGCAGATTTTGTGCTTTAATTCAATGGAAAAAAAAATCTCTTATTTATAAATGCATAATGTAGGCAGTGTTCCCATCAAACACTCAAAGTAATCTTAATGCAGGTTGTGTGACTTAACTTTTTGGTTTGCTTTATGATACAAACCTGTTAGCCCTTGTTTTTACTGATTTACTAGCTATTGGACATATATGTCCCCATCTTTCTTTCCCTTAGATCCTTTGAATCACTTCGTCTTATTTGAGGGAGTATAGCTGTATTATTACTTTATGGAAATTCCCAAAACACGGACAGATGAGGTACACCTACACAAAAGAGATCATCACCAACAAAATACTTTGCCGTTCACAGCGTAGGAAACCTGAATCTTACAACGTGCCTTGTTTTTTTCCTCTGCCTAACATTTTCTGTTTCACAGTTTTATTTTAATGCACACAGACATGTAAGTACTGCTAATACATCCTGTTTCTACTCATTCATACTTATACAGCATGCAACTGCTTTCATCGTAGCACTCTTACCTACTTTTAGATTTAAAACCCTACTTTCAAGACTTGGTAAATTAAAGAGAAATATTACAGGAATGAACCAGAGATGTGTCTCTTGTCACTAGCTTTCATCTCAAAGAGACAATGGTGATGATGAAATTAAAAACTAACCGCCCTGTCAGGTCAGGACTAAAGGGTGACCTCCACAACAGCCTAACATTGTAATTCTAAATAACTTGTATTACTCTTTTTTTATTGCACTGGTAGGAAAAACTTGATGACCACAGTAATGACCAGGTTATGGCAGCCAATATAGGACAAAGCACTGATTCACAAACTTCTAGACATGCTATACCATTTTGGACATCTCTGTGTCACCCATGGCTCCTTATTCAAATGCTGCTCTGCCTTTGCCTCTTCGCCACTGTACAACATCAGCAGCTGAGACGGGGTGGTGCAGAAGCTGCTGAGCAGCAGAAGCTGTGGCAGAGACACACAGCAAAGCACGTTCCTGCTCCTGTCACATGCCCGCAGGCATGTGGGCGCCTCCTCACTCACTGCCCGATTTCCCAGTCCAAGCTGACTCACCTGCTTGAGTTCTGTGCTGAGTTAGACACTGAATTTAGGCAGAGCTTGTTAGGGACGCACCTCACTGATCAGAAGCCCAGTGAGCTAGTGAACCTGCAGCATACCAGAAGGCAAGCTGCCCTCTGAAAATAGACAAAAATTTTATTCTTTGAGGGAACAATCAGCTGTGTAATGCTAGTCAAGCAACTGTACCCACTGAGATTACTTAATTTCTTGCCTGCGTCTCACCCGTTCACACCATAAGCTTTTAGGAGCGCAGTAACTATCGATCTATCTTGGTGTCTTCAATGGACAAATTATTATTCATTGTATGAGATTTTATATACAAAAAGATATATTTCATAGTCATCACACTAAAAACTGATGTATTTTCATGAACATAATTACTGTTTGTTGTATTATCACTCAAACAAGTATATACAGTTGTGGTTCAAGAACGACACTCAGCTCTAAAATAGCACTCTTCATCCGTGTATCAATGCAAATGCAGATGGTAATTCAGCTTTTGTGAAGAGGTCATCAGCATGACTAGCATATTAACATCTCAGCCAAGGAGCTACACTTAGGGGCATTCTTTTAAAGGTTAATGACATAGCTCAATATGTACTTCACCAGTGATTATTTTCAAGAAACTGGGAAACTGGTTAAAGGCAAATGGGCCTCACTTGAATTTTAATTCAAATTCTAATTTTAATCTGAACAGTTAATATAGGTGTTGCGCGATTGTTATGAGTATATGCTTGCTGCTGTTCCTGTTGTAATCTGCTTCGATTTGTTCAAATTAATTGCGTATGGTGTTACTGATTAAATTCACAGAATCACAGAATCACAGAATAGTAGGGGTTGGAAGGGACCTCTGTGGGTCATCTAGTCCAACCCCCCTGCCGAAGCAGGGTCACCCAGAACAGGCTGCACAGGACCTTGTCCAGGCAGGTCTTGAATATCTCCAGAGAAGGAGACTCCACAACCTCCCTGGGCAGCCTGGGCCAGTGCTCCGTCACCCTCAGAGGGAAGAAGTTCTTCCTCGTGTTCAGACGGAACTTCCTGTGCCTCAGTTTGTGCCCATTGCCCCTTGTCCTGTCGCTGGGCACCACTGAAAAGAGCTTGGCCCCATCC
>Ga0065711_1029146_pt1 | contig 37400 bp, 34 predicted proteins | sample Hoacrofraction12_FD_59098 | JGI IMG/M metagenome (GOLD analysis project Ga0065711, IMG submission 59098) | Hoatzin crop microbial communities from Cojedes, Venezuela - Epithelial fraction 12 v2 (version 2) | ecosystem: Host-associated > Birds > Digestive system > Esophagus > Crop | place...
GGGAGGGGAGGGGCGGGGCGGTGGATGCTGCTGTTGTTGTTGAAGCTTTATTGTTCCCGCCGCCGCCGCGCGCCGTGTCCGCCGCGCCGCTCCCAATAAAGGTAACCATGGCGACGCCGGCGCCGGCCGGGCTGGGGGCTGCGGGCTCTTCCCCGCCCCGCTCGGCCCCTCTGCTGCGGTGGGGGGTGGGAGGCTTCGGCCCTTCCACCTCCGGCCTCCCCCGCTGGGGCCCGGCCTCTCTTCCCCGCCTCGGTACGGAACGTGGCAGGGGGGCCCGGCTGGGCCTGGGCTGCGGCCTCCTCCCGGGGCAGCGGGACGGGAGCGGCTGCCCTCCCCCGCAGCGAGGTACCGGCCCCTGCGCAGCCTTGGCGGGCGGCCCGAGGAGGCCGAAGGGGCCCTGCGGGCTGCCCTCGGCGGCCTAGCCCGGCGGCGGCTCGCCCGGGAGTGCCCCGCTGCATCCCGGGGTGCTCGGACGGTTCTCCGCGGGCGGCCGGAAGGCGAAGGACCGGTTCCCCGCTGCTTTAAACCCGCTGCTCGTGTCTCTTCTGCCGGGGGGAGCTGGCTGGTTGCATCGCCGCTATGGGAAATGTGGCGGGGGTCTTTCCTCTTGTAACCGGCACCCAGGGGCAAAGGTGCTTCCACCGGGATGCCGGCTCTCCCTGGGCGCCAGGCCCTGGCAGCCGGGTACCACCGACCCCCAGAGACGTTTCTCATCAGATGTGCTTTAGGGGCTCCTTGAGCTATGTCCCCTTGGGCAGAGGCTGTGAATCCCTCCAGAAATTTTTTTTTCTAAAGGTAGGCGTGGAAAGGAATTACCTTCCACGCCTTTTGCCACAGCAGATTCCTCCCCTTTGCTTTGGACCGCTAATTGAGGTGATCGGTTGGAAGACTGACCCATCAAGAGGTGAATAAATAGGTTTTTTTTGCGTTGCGTCAAGAAGTCTGTGGTCTGATCCAGTTTCTTGTGTGATCACCAGCATGATAGAGCTCTTGTGGAGGAGCAGAGCTGCCCCGTTCCTAGGTCAGGTTAGATTTGTTATGGAAATGCACCATGAGGGGTCCTGGCCAGTAAAACCCATCTCCTCCCCGGAGAGAGACAGGCTTGTAGGTGAGACTGGGAGCTAATGGCTTCAGCTGTGGTGGGCAGGAAGGCTGGCACAGCTGACTTACTGGCCCAGATATGGCATAAGGCAGCATGATCCTGCAGGGTTTTGGTTAAGAAATACGAGGTGTCTTTCGTTTGAGGAGGAATTTGGGTTTCAAACCCTGGTCTGAGGACAGGGTAGCGCAGGAACAGCCTGTTGGAGTATGGACAAGAACGGAGGTCCTCTCCCAGCCGACCACCCCAGCCTCGGTGCCCTGCTCATTTGCTCTTGTTTCATCTCTGTTTCGAGTGTATTTGAACTGCCATGACGTACGGCTTAAAGAAGGTGCTGAAAATGTGGCTGTTGTCACCCAGGCCGCAGCTCGGCAGTTACAGGAGTCTCCCAGGAGACAGAGAAAGCCAGTTGGCTTCCTGGGGTAGATGCCGTTACGCTTTGATGTTGCTGTATCCTTCTCTGTGTGTAGTTTAAAGCAGCTGCACCGCGTCTGAAGAGTTGTTGTGGGTCCTTTTGCCTTAATGGAGTTTCGGGGCTGTGGAGGTCCCTCTCTGACGGCCGGAGCAGGAGGTGACAGTGGTGGAAGTCCAGGTGCCTCCTGGGTTGCTGTCTCAATAGATTCAGCTCGAAGTAATTCTGTGTACTTTACTGACAAGTCTGAGGTAATCGGTCCCTGTTTTGGGCTGACCACGCTTGAGAAGTGTCATTTTAAAGCTTTTTGGGTTTTTTTCCCCTTTGTGACTGGAGAGGCCTTTGGATCATGGATCAAGGCACCTGACGGGTGCAGTGTACCTTGTCTGCTCTGGAGTGTAGGGACAAATGTCTTCTGCGCTTCTGCTGACAGCAAAATGGATTGCAAAAGCTGACCAAAGAAGTTTTTTTGTTGTTTTTAAAAAAGGCCACTAATAAATTGCAACACGCAGTGTTCTCTGATAATGGAGTTCAGATGTCCATCTTTTGTTTTTTGAGGACGTACAGGAATCTGCAAAATGTAATTAGCACTTTACGTGTTCTTGGGCACAGCGGGACATGGATGAGCAGCGGCTGGAGCAAACTTTGGCTATTGCTTTGGGTTTCTGCTGGTTTTCCACTGCTTGATTTTGTGCTCTCCTTGGGGCAGCCCTATTCCAGGAGGGACAGGCAGCAGCTCTCGCTTTGAAGAGTAGCGGAAAACTTGCTGTAAGAGTTGGAGCATGCCTATTTGTTTTTCAATCTATTACATTTCCCTTCAGAGCATCAGCGCAGAGAGATAGCCCAAGTGTTGCGTGGGTTTTGAGCGGTGTGTTCTGCTGCCTTTAGAGACTGCAGAGCGCTGAATGTAGTCAAAGTGTCGCTTATTTTCCTCTGTTATCTGTCTGCACTGATGCTCTGAACTGAAGTAAAATAGATTGAAAAACAAATTGGTGTGCCCTGGCTCCTTGTACTGGATTTTACATTATCCTCTGGGAGAGCTGGCTGCTCTGGCCCTTTGGAGCACCCCAGAGAAAGGTAATGACCCTTCAGCCTCTTTCAACACTTCAAAGACTGAATTACTTTTAGTGGGAGAGGTAAGAAAATTGAATTGCAGTACATGATTTTCTGGCTTTCCAATAACCCTCTTTATAAGGTCATCATCTCAGTAACAAGAAAACAGGAAACTGGTAAACACACACAAAAAGTATTCAGATTCTGATTTAAGGCTGTCACTGTCCTTAACTCCTCAGAGCTAAAACCAGAAAGTTGCCTGTTGCTTGGAGGCTGCTGTCATACCCGAGGGACTGCAGGGCCGAGGAACACGAGAGAACGAATCTCAACTTTCTGTCCTGCTGCATTTACTGATTTACGGGAGTCTGTTGAAATGAGCCTTTGAGTAAGTGCAAAACGGGCAGCGACGGGGTGAGCTCCTCTCGGGGGGGCAGGGAGCCTTCCTGGGCTGGGACCCAGCCTTGTGTCGATGACCATTTTGGATTTTAGCTCCTGTGAGACCCTCTGGTCAGCTCTAACAGAAGTGGCATTTACTTAGGAGAGAGCTGTTGAATTCTTCCGTTTTGCTTATCTCTTTCTGTCCACTTTGGGTTTTTTTTTTCTGCCTGCTTTGTTTTAGCTTTTTAGAGCTTGCATAGGAATTGCTTTCTGCTGTGCCGGGTGTGCAGGTTGCTTTTAGCAAGGTTCATTATGCGGCTGAGCATTGCACTGCCCTGCGGTGTGCTGGCACCAGAGGGAGCGCCAGGCTGCGGCTTGGTGCCTTGAGAAAGCTGCTGTGGTTTTGCTTAATTTCTTGGCAGTGCAGCAATATTTATTTTTTAATATATATATATATTAAAGCTAAAATAAGCCTGCTCCATGTGCATCCCAAGAAAGAATTTCAGGCATGGAATGCATCTTCAGGCTGGCCAGTGAGATGCTACTAAGCAATGTAGGGAGCAGCTTTTGTGATTATTTTATCAATGCCAGCAGGTGTGTTGACCAGCACCTTGTAAAAGCCCTTAATTATGACAGCGAGGGATGTACAGGATCCTTTTGCTGAGGCCGTGGCAGCATTAAAATTCTTTCTGTGCCTGGTGATGGGCGCTCTGATGGGTGCTGCGGTGGCCTCGTAACTGCAGGGGGGTGATGGTCTCCTCTGTGCGGCTTTGGAGCACCTAGCACTGCAGTGTCCAATTGCTGAAGTGCTCAGTCTGAAATTTTAGTTATCTTTTGATGAACCTAGTGACATGGATGGCTTTTGAATCTGTTGAATCTGGATCGAAGTAGTTATATGAATAATGAAGTAATTTGGAACCCCTTCTCAGTTATGTAGATGGAATTGGGTGTTCCTGTTTGCTCCTCCTCTGTGGCGAAGCGTTGTTGCTATCAACATATCCTTTTCCTGTTCTAATGTAGCTTAAAGAAAAAGTCATGATCCCCTTGAACTGTGGAGATATGTGAGGACAAAAATACCTGGGAAAAGGAAGAAAGAGCTGGAACTGGATGGTGGAGGGTAATGTTTGCTGTGGACCCGTTCTGGACCTCGTGTACTTGGGAGGTTCGGAAGAAGGGGCTTCTTTGCTGAAGTGCGTGTCCTGAGAGCAGTCACAGGTGGTAACTGCTGCATAAGGGCGACAGGAGGATTTCTCAACACGTGGTCAAGGAGAGCCTCAGGAATTTTAGGCACTTTTGAAAATTTGGCTCAAATTGATTGACTTTGCAGTCTCACTGGAAGTCGGTGTGACGAAAGCTCCTGAGGCACCTGGTGTTCCTCCTGGGCAGCTGGCAGGATGAGGCTTAAGATGTTCCCTGGTGTTCCTCAAAAGATTCATTTTGCAAAGCCCATTTGTTGCACAGCTAAGATGAGCGAGTATCTCGGTCTTGTTTGTCCCCCCTTCTGACTGAAGTGAGCTGGTATTTTGGAAGAGGGCAGTGCTTGTGCGACTCAGCTGTCAGAGGCCCCAGGAGCAGTGTGCTTAAACCATGTTTTACCTTAAGTTTGAAATTCATGATACATCCCCAGGGAGGCTCCAGAGTGGATGCAGAGAAGCAGTTTTAAGCTGAAAAGGTAACAAATGGCTTTTTCTTGCCAGTGGTGCTGGCAGAGGCAGAGGGCTCGTTCTCTGTAAGCACGCATCGCTGCCGAAGTATTAGTTACCTGCTCTCAGAGAGACTCCCAGTTCAGCCCAGTCCCCCAGCCAAATCTCCTGAAAGCCATCTAAAAGATGGCTGGGAAATGAAGCCAGGCAAATTCAGGTAAGAAAGGAGGCGTGTAATTTAACAGTTAGAATAACTATGGCAGTGGAGGGTCCTCCCTCTAAGAATCAGTTCTTACCGTGACTGGGCACCTTGCTGGAAGAGAAGCTTTAGCCAAACCGAGGTTACTGAGTCTGGAAATCTGAGAGGCAGTGACGGGTGAGAGATGAGATTGCTGGTAGTGGTCCCTTCTGGCCATAAACTTCGAAGAAAAGCCTGAAACGCCTTCTAAGCAGGGGGCAGTTGCCTTGAGTGTGGTTTTTGCCATTGCCCCTCGTTAAAAAATGTCTGTTCTCTTTGGCAGTACCAGGTATTTGATCACTATAATTAAAGAAATTAAATGTATTTAAACAAATGTCTCTGAACTAATTGCTTAGGACACATTTTCCAGTGCTCTGAGTGTCTGTAATAAAGATGGGGAGGTGCTGCTAGGCTGCTTAGAGCGTTACTGTTTTGAGCTGTCGTGGGCAAATACGTCTTCCATATTCTTGCCAGGAACAGAGGGAGCAGACGGTGCTGCTGCTGCTTCCAGCTTGCCACAGTGGAAGCGATAGGTTTTGTGCAGAAGGCTATTCGTGGAACAGTGAACAGCCATCTCTTCCAGACCATTGATGTTTCCTGCTTCCTCTTTTGTAGGAAGAGCTACAGCTATTATTATTTAACCAGCAGACCCAATTTCGTCTCAGATACTGGAAGCCCCTCAGCTCCAGGGAAGGAGTGGGTGGACTAAAACTGCGGTTACATTGAGCCTAGCAAAAGAAACGGGTCTCTCTCTTCTCCCATGGCCAGCAGCAGCTCCGCTGATGGCAGTGTGGTTACTCATGATTTACAGTGGCGTGGGAGGAGAGCGGAGTCTGCGTGTTCAACAGGCTGGAAATGCCGGTGGCCAGACCTGTGCACGGGCGAGGGGGTGGCTCTGGTGCTTACGAAGCAGCAGAGGTGAGCTGCAGCCCAGCCAGCCGTTGGCAGCGATGCACCCGGAGGAGCTCTGGCTCCCGGGAAGCAGGAGGGTGGGGTGTCAGCGACGGCTTGGGTGTCCCTGCCTTCCAGGAAAGGACCCACCTACCCTGTGCTCTCGCTTCAGAGCTATTCAGATGGAGAGCATCACTCCTCTGCTCTGAGGTGATGTCAAAACCATCTGTGATCTCCTGATGACTGAAAAGCAAGTTCCATAGTACTTCATCTTTAAAGCAGGGGGGAGCTCTTGGCTGAGCCAGGAGAGCTCTCATGCACAGGTGGCATCCACCAACCAGTTGCTCAGCCATCTGAAGCGATGTCTTGGCTGCGTCTGTCTTCCCGCAGCCACCGCAGGCAGTGCCGTGCGGAAGGGCAGCTGGGGTCCTGCCTGCCTGTGGGCAGGAGGTCCTGCTTCCCACGAAGCCTGAGCTCCAGAGGGGTTGGTGCCTTGCAGGAGTGAGGCGCCAGCTCAGCCCGCACCCAGCGTCTGCTTGCAGCTTGCAGTTTGGTGCAAGCTGGGAGTTACTCCGAGCGTGCTTTCGTGCGAGGCAGCGCTTCGAGGTGGTGGATGAGCATCAGCTCTTTGAAGCTTGTGCCCTGGTGACGGGCAATATTACTCCTGTTCTCTACAAGAGAGAAGCTGGGCGCAGAGATGTTGAGCAGTTGAAGGCTGTGTAAACCGTGCCCATCCAGGTGCTCTTCCTCTAGCACTCATGCTGTTTTCTTTCAGCATCATTGCCAGCACCAGTGTTAGGCATCCTGGTGCGTAGGCAAGGCAGTGACGTCTTTATCTTGTTTAGCTTAGGTGAAAACTCCAGACATCCTGCTGATAAAAATACTCTTGGCAGATGTCCTATCTGTTCTCCTTCCTGTGACGAGGGCGGGGGAAAAAGTAAAAGGGAGGCTCTGATAGATGGGATTATGGCTGTGGACTTCTGCAAGAAGTTACAGCTTGGGGGTCAAGACTTGTAAATGGATGAGGTAGGACCACGGTGTGCTGAGAAGGGAGGTGCTGGAGGCCCTGGGCTGCAAGCAGACGTCTATCTCCAATGCTTGCGTGCCCATGCTCATCTTAGCAGTGATGTGGGGAGAAAATTAACTGGTCCCAAACCACACAGTGCTCTGCAGGTCAAAGCCAACACTTCAGATTGTCCTCTGTGTTTGCTGGATGGTCTGAACAGGTCTTCCTGCACTGCTTCCCCACCTGCCCTTTCAGAAACCAGCAGCTGAATTCAGCATCAGTGCCTGATGTGGGGAGCGTTCACACCTCCTTGAGCTCTATCACGGGCACATCAGGGAGTTTCTTCTCCCTTTTTATAACTCCCAGGACTCGGTACTCATTTCCAAGCTCTTTCTGAAGTGTTTATATTGGAACAGTATCTGGACTTTTCAGCTCCAGTGGGGTAAGTTGCTGAATTTGAGGAGTGCGAGTTGAGAAGGGGGCCTCTCTGCTGTAACCACTGAACTCCAGCACAGTAAGCTACAAAGGTGTAAATGCAAAAGTAATTTTTGCTGACTCTCTGTCTTGCTGCTGTCTGAGGAATGTTCTAACAGGATCCTTTGTTCTTTCGCTAGCTGGGCTTTGTGAAAGCGGTGTGGAGTCCACGGCGAGAGGAGGCCGGTAGAGCCTGGTGTGATGGAGCTTCCCAGTTACAGCAAGCAGCTGCTGCAGCGGCTGTACGCCCTCTGCAAAGAGCAGCAGTTCTGCGATTGCACCATCTTCATTGGGAATGTGCATTTTAGAGCACACAAGGTGGTTTTGGCAGCTGCCAGCCTGCTTTTTAAATCCTTGTTGGACAGCACAGACACCATCTCCATCGATGCTTCTGTGGTGACCCCTGAGGAGTTTGCGCTCTTGCTGGAGATGATGTACAGTGGCAAACTCCCGCTAGGGAAGCACAATTTCACCAAAGTAATCTCCGTGGCAGATAGTCTGCAGATGTCTGATGTGGCTGTTAGTTGCAAAAACTTCCTCAGGGACCTCATCAGCTGTTCAACTCAGGACCAGGTAGTGAGAGAAGTCTCCAGTCAGGCAGCAGACTCATCTGGAAACCATGCTGAAAGTAATAACCCGCCCCAGTCTGAAAAACCTGCTGAAGGAAGAACAGATATCCTCCTCCTTCAGAGAGTTTCCCTTTCTCCTGGCACTGCAGAAGCAGAAATGGAAGCAGATGTATCTCCTTCTGGCCAGGAACTTGCCGTAAATCACACCTGGGTTCACCAGGATGCGATGCCGCGTGACTCCGGATCGCTCCGGGGGGATTCAGGCTCTCGTCCTGATCAGCCCACCCATGCCGAGCAGGGTGGCACTGCAGAAGAGGAGCTTGCTGAACCTCCGGAGGAGAGAGGAGGAGCGAGGGATTTAGGTGAGACTTTACGGGTGTGGGCACAGCATTGCCTCTTGCAATTGTGTTGACTCACGTTTTGCTCTTACGGGGGATCTTTTCCTCACTGTTTGTTGTTTTTAATTAGCCCTGGGGTGGGAGCAGCACCAGCGTGTACCCCCTTTCTGCAGGGGCTTTCTTCCTTTGGTACTGTGCAGTACTCTCCTTTGGCCTTGGCAGTTACTTCACTTTCACCACTTTACCAGAGCTGTAGCAAACAAAACTTTTCTTACCCACGCATGTGATTGCACCTGACGTGCAGTGGGATCTGCGTTAGTGCAGGACACGAGGTTGGTGAGGCAATCTGTGTAACAGTAAGTGAACAGAGTTGTCTGCTAATGCTACTTTATCCTTTAAACTCCTGTTCAGTATGGGAGGAAAACAGAGGCTGTACTGGGTTTAAAATAAATTTTCCATTTATAACTGGTGTTAAATAAACTGTTGGTTTTCCCTCCAGGCTGTGTGATATCTTTAGAAGGGATTTGTGAGTCACAGTTTCCCTATTATAGCCAACGCGCTGGTTACAAACTGATGCCTTTCAAATCACATCATGCTTTCTGCGAATCCCTTCAATTAGCAAATAACTCATCTTGTTTCTGTCACACAGCAGCAGAGAGAAAAAGCTGTAAACTGGATTTCTTTCTTCGATATGAAAGTGTTTTCTCTGAGGCCCTTTCTGATGCCCGGGCTGTGCTGGAAAGACTAGAACAGTGCAGAGAAATTGATGCCTCTCAAAAGGAGGTAGGTGTGTTTACTTGGGTAAAAGATACAAGTTCTTCACCCTGCTGAGGGCTACAATAGTTTGTGCCCTGTTTGGGAAACTGTTTCATGGGAAACTGGGGCTCTGGTGCCTGGTTGTTTGAAGGACAACACGTGCTCACCTGAGCAAGACCCTGGAGAGAAGCATCTGTAAGTACAAGCTGCTCGTGCACATAGGTAAAGAAGTACATGTCCTGCCCTGAAGACGTCCTCGTTGTGTTGTAGGAGAGCTCCAGCGCCGATTTCTCTCCTCCCATTTATGGCGTTTGCTTCGGGACCTGTATCGACTTGTAAACGACTGACATACGAGATCCCAAAATAGCCTTCCCGAGCCCTCATCGAGGGCTTGCTGCAGAGCGTCTGCTCGGCTCTGCCTGTGGGGAGCGTTACGGGGGGGTTACGGGTGCCACCCCGCAGCGCTTCACCTGGCAGCGTGCCACTGTAAAAGCAGTTCTTGCTGATGAGTGGTGCTCGGGTGACTGTTGGAGGGGATATTTGAGTCTTGTGCTTGGTTAATGCTGAAGGATGCTCTGGGCTCTGAGCTATGGTAGCCAGACACCAGCTGCTGTACCGGCTCAAAGCCACCACAGGAAGAGCAGGTTGTGGCTGTGTTGGTGTGGCAGTGGTGCAGGAGGACATGGAGCTTGGGCATGTTTGCGGCGGGGCCGGGTGGGCCCTCACGCTGGCTGCAAGCAGCTGCGCCGAAAAAAGCTGTGGCTGCTGTGGAGCGAGGGTGGGACTGTCCTTGCTCTCCTCACCCTGGCTCTTTCTGGTCGAGCGTTTTTCGTACCAGGCTGCATGAAGCGCGCTGCTCACCTCTTCTGTACGTGGAAATATGAGAATGTGACTGTTTTATTGCTGGCTTTTCAGTGGCTCCGTGGTTAGCTGACCTTTTGAAGCTGAGAGATGCTGTTCCGTAGGCCGGGGGGCCTGCGATGCTCTCTAGGCTCCCATGTGCTTGCTGGCCGGGAACTGTCTGGATTCAAGTCCCTTGGTCCCTCCAGTACCTGTATGACCATTGGACACGGGACATTTTGGCTGTGGCGGACTTCTGCTTTTAAAAACCCAAGGCAATGTGTTTGCTAGAAAAAACCCCATATGACAGCAGAGAGGAGAATTCGCTGGAGTCAGGGAGTGCAGGTTTCCGTTCTGATGAGTCTTTAAATGTTTACGGAGGGAAGCCTGTGTTCCCTTAGCGACCGACCCTCTTGATGGTGTTGGACTTCACATCTCTGGGGCTTTAGGAAGAAGATGTGTGTCCGAACTCCTGTTTGCAGCAGCAAGCCCCTGCCTGACGGGGTTGACAAGCACCTGTGAGTGCATTGCTCTCAGCATGCCTGCGCGCCCCACGAAGGATTCGGTTTTTGTGTGTTTGTTCGTTGCCCTGATCAGAAAATTATGTCACGTTGAAGGTTTTACCTATTCTGCAGCTTGGCAATCGGAGCAGAGCTGGGGAGGGCGCTGAGCGATGTGGACGGGCGCTGCCGGGGGGAGGACCTGGGCAGCTCGGTGCACCCATGGCAGCAGGCATCGCCCGTGCTGGCACCCCTTCCCTTGCCCGCTGGTGCTGCTTCCACGGGCACAGGGCAGAACGGCACCTGCGAAGCGCCCAGGCAGGGGTGCTGCCTTGCGTCCGCTCTGCCGAGCACCCCATTTTCCGTTGCTTCACGGTCACTGTTGTTTCGTGATTCTTCAGCACCCCCAAGACCCAGCAGGTGAGGTTCAGGCCCGTGCCCGGCCCTTTGTGCTCCCAAACGAGCTGCTGCAGCAGGAGCCGAGCGAGACGTCGTAGAGCTCAGAGACGGTTTGGGTGTCTGACAGCAAAACGACAGCTGGACAATTTTTCTGCGGCTATAAATAAATGCTGAATAAATGAGAAATGGATTTTCTTTAAGCCTTCCCGAAAAATCACTTCTCAGCTGTGACAAGCATGAGAAGTGTCAGCCCAGGGGCAGTGGAGGGGACAGACTGCAGCCGGTTGTAAGCAAGGGCTCAGCCAGGTCTGTCCCTCTCCGAGCTCCCCTCTGGGGTCAGCAGGACCTATGGGACCGGCACCGAGCCTGGGCTCTGTTTCCAGCAGACGAAATAGCTTTTTCCCACAAGGTCGTGGTGTTATCTTCGGGGGGAAACACAGTGGTGTGTTTTTTAAGTCGTGTTTAAAGTGCAAGTTCAGCTGCAGAGAGCCCAGCTCGGGATGTGTAATTAAGGCTGAGATTGTGCCAGTGGTAAATGTCAATGGAATTTTTTTTTTCTCCCCCCCCACCCCCCTTTCTGTATTATTTTGCCAGTCATTTGCTTGAAGTCTCGTAGGTGCCTCGAGGCAACTCGAAGTTGGTCTGGAAGCCCGTGAGATGCTGTTTCTTTGCATTAAGCAGTCTGGCTGGGCGTGCTTGCCCTGCTGCGGGGAACCTCTCCCACCCCTCGTGCGCATCCTCCGTCTGCTCAGGAGCCTTCTGTGGGTGACTTGTCGGTGGGCGAGCACCGATGTGTTCTGGACAGCAAAGCCTGGGCAGTGTAGGGGCTTGCGGGTGTTTTGGGGGGGTTTTTGCAAGCCTGCCCGTTGACGCCGAGGCTGTCTTGGAGTTTGGACTCCTCTGGCTTCAGTGACATTTTGCCTTGGGCATAGCCTGTGTGTTTCCATTCCCTGTACCTGCGTGGGTGCCCTATCTCCTGCTTCCTCCAGTGGAGATTTGTTAGGCTGTGGGCTTTTTTCCCCAAGGAAGTTTGTGGTGCAGGGCTTGCTTTTGTGAGAATCGTTCCTTCTCTCTAAGTCTGATGTTATGTTCTGCTCCCTGGGCTGAAAAATGCGGACACTTTGCTTTTCTATGTAAGCAGATGTGATTTTGGGGGTTGTTCTTGTTTTAGAGTCTCTCTGTGTATCTCACATAAACTATTCCTATCTAATTTGGTTCTGGCCTGGATGAAACCTGCTTGGAAATGAGAACAAGACTGAAATTGCAGTAATTTGGGGAAGCGTAGAAGAGCTTTGCTGGTGTCAAGTCTTATCTTCCTGTGCTCTCTTAGAGAAACTCAATTCAAATTATTGCACAGCTCATTTGTTCCCTCTACTACTGGGTTCAGATGAAGTGGGGGAGCGTTGATTCTCCTGTGTGGAATAAATGTCACTGTGCTTGTGGATCATTTCCATTGCCTGTGGGCCTGTCCAATTATTGTCGTCCTTCGTTTGCGGCTGAAGGGATTTCTGGATGCGGCAGAAGAAAGAAGTTTCCCATTATCTTCTGCATCCTGATTAGGAGTGATAGGTTGTGAGGGTTTTATTTCATGGTGGCAGAGCTGGGAGAGCTTTTGCCCACTCTGTTCCGGTGTACTTGTGTGGAAGTTTGGGCTGAGCTTTTGTTCCCGGCTCAGCGTTGGCCACCGAGCCTGCCTGGTACTGGGGTCTCCTTCGTCGGTCACGTACAAATGCAGGCTTGAAAAAAAAGCACTTCAGAGTTCTGAACTGGAAATGGGAAAGTAGTTTTTCTCTGATTATTGTATGCCCAGCGATAGTTGATTGGCTTCGTGGTGTGGTCATGGCCTAGGAGCTGCTCTGTGGTCCAGACGTGTCGAGCCAGTCCCTGTGCTATCCCTGCCACGGACCCTGCGGGCAGCAGCTCTGTCTGTGCAGGTTTCCAGTGGCTTTTCACCTTACACACATCAAAAATTAACAGTAAAAAACCCAAAAGCAGCTTTTGCTCACAGAAGACTGCTGGTTATGTTTCTGGAAGTTTCCCCACAGTGCCCAGCCTGCTGCGGTCAGGGACTTTGCAGCTCACTGAATGGCCAGCACAGCTCTCCTTGGAGAGATGTGGGCACAGGATTTACCACGTTCAGCGGTGAGTCTTGTCCATCAGCTTGTGAGGAAGGGATCTGAAGGGAGCTAGCTGCTTCTGTCACCCTGAACAGGTTGCTTTCCAGCCTGTGTCTTGCAGATCCCTCGCCACCACCCTTTGGGTGCTTGCATTCGCTCTGAAGCCGATGCTTGGGGGACATCACTCAGTCATAGTTGCTGAAGTGGCTTTTTGCTGAGGTGTCCTCTTGTGGTGGGAGTGGGAGCATGGATAAGGCATGAAAAGCCGTAACCCTGCTTGCCCACCTGCAGGAAAGAGGCTGATGGCCAGCTGGGCTAGTGGCTGCCCTGCCCTACCCTCCCTCTCCCCCCACATCCCTCTTTAGGCTCAGCTGTGGGCCATCGCGTTCTCGGGTGGGATGCGCATTACTTGCCCACCTGGTTGGGATCCTCTCTGAGTCCCCAGATAACCCTCACATTGGAACACCAACCACGTTCGGCCCAGCCTGGGCTCGGGGTCGGTCCCTGCAGGGCCACCCACCAGCTGCTCCTCGAGCATCCCTGTCCCTGTCCAACAAAACTTTATCTCACGATCGTGTTGGAGACGGAGGTGGAGGTCTTGGAGGCGCTGGCTTACTGGGAGTGTTGTGGGTTGGTGTGAGGAGTGAAATGTGTGTCTGGCTGGGAGGACACAAGGCTGACTCTGCTCCTGCACCTTTCAAAAGCAGGTTGTGGCTCTGCACAAGCAGCCTTGTGCATCTTCTTACTCAAAGCAGCACGGTATGTTGGAAGGAGCCGGAAATAATGAGCAATGGGGCAGAGCAGGAGATCCTGCTGTGGACACAGCAATGTAGGCATTGACTGTCTTAGGAAAGAAATCTGGAAAAATGTAGAAGATGAGGAGATGATGTGGAGATAGGAGACCTGCCTTCTGGGCTGTTACCTGCAGAGGTTCCTGTTCAGGGCTTGCCTTGGGGCTGCCGTGGAAGTGGGGAGGTCTGAGGTGAACTAGGAGGTCTGAGATGAACTGGGAGGGCTGCTTCATGGTGTGTGACCATTGCAGTACCGAGTTAGGAGCGTTGCGGCAACCAGAACCGGCATCCGCAGCTGGGACCAGACTTCTTGGTGGACATTGAACCTGTTTGGTGGCAAAGCTCAAGCTTAAGCCAAATCTTGGTGATGTGGTTTCCATACTTGGAGCGACGGTCTCTTGCTCCAGTCTGGAAGCTGGGTGTGTGCTCATTTGTGCCGATTTGGCCATGGAGGTTTTGCAAGCGTCCCAGGCAGCAGAAGCCTAGTGGATCAGGCTGTAATGTGTGGGCACGTTATGACTAAGTGGAAGCTGGGATTCCAGCTAATATCAGCATCTCTCCATTTTTTCCAGGATCTTTGGGAATTGTTAGTGCTTCAAAGTAAGTCTGAAATGCACTGTGTGCTCTTTCAAAACAATGCTAAAAGGCGGTTGTTCCCACTGAGCAACGGGTCCGAGGAAAGGTCTTCCAGAAGGAGACTATAAATAGCAGAGCCCTTCAGTTTCTGAAAACTCATTTCCATTAACCAAATCCGTGCGCTGAGGAAGGGATGGTATCTGGAGCTCTGCGTAGCAATGCTGTGCTGACTTTAATTTAAAAAAAAAAAAAAAATGAGTATTGCGACAATGCAAGCTACTTTTCATCCATATTAGTAAAAATATGTATTTGGCAGGATGCTGAGCACCTTTAGGATGGTGAGAATAAAGATGTTTTGTGTTTTACAGGATCATTTTGATCTAGAAGGGGCCAGGCATGCAAACCTTGAGAACAAACATGATCTGGTTATCAAGTCTCATTACAAATTAATGTTTGCATTAAAAAAAAATACCTTTAAGCTTTTTTTTTTTCCAGCACGTCTGTGGCTTCTCTTTTCTTCCTTTATAACAGAGCCCTTCATGTCCACGTGTCTCTGTTCGGCAGGAAAAATGCCGTTAGCGGGTAGGAGCTGGGGCTCCTGCAGCTTCCCCTCTGTGGATACTCTTTGCAATAGGTCATTGCACTGTCACGCTGCCCTAATATATGAGCATTTACACCTGCTAGGAAAAGCAAGTCCACCATCCCCCTGGTGCGGCCCCAAGCAGTTGCATTCAGTCTTTTTATCATAGAAATAAAAATGACAATGACAGCAGAAAATGGCCGCTTTCTCTGGAGCTGGGCTAAGCTCTCCACTTCAAAGGTACTTTTATAGCATCCCTGGAGTCTCTAATAAAGGATGCCTGCTCTGAAAGGCTGGCATCTCTCCTGGAGAGCTGGGGAGCTGTGTCTTTAGGGGCAATATTTACAGCGTTAAAGGGCTCCGGGGAAATGGGAGCGAGAGTTACAGCTTATTTCTTTTCCTTTTATTTCCATAACTACGCAGGCATGTTTGCCACTGGTTGCTCTTTCGGGTCAGTGGAGTGGATTTTGGAGCTCTGGGCGTGATTGCCAGGCGTGCTGAGAGCCCACAGGGTTTGCGTGCCTCCTCTCCAAAGCTTTCTCTGGGAGATGCAACTGCGTTGTGACTTGAGGATGGGAATTCCTAAAATTCACTTAAAATGCTCCCTGCTTTCTGTGCAATTGCTCTCCTTGTTCTGTAGTGAAACCTAGTGTCCTCTGCCCTAGCCTTGGACTTCCAAAGTAACGGTGTTTAAACTGTGTTTCGTTCGGTCCCTGAGACTTGGTGGCGTTTGGCTGTTAGGGGAAGAAATGGAGAGATGGTTGGTGCTGGAACCAGCTCCAGGCCGTGGGACTCGCTGTACAGATGAGAGCTGGCTGCCCTCCCGCCCGGGCCGGTGTCTGCAGAGCACAGCACGGGCTCAGTGCAGGACCCGGTCTGACAGCGAGCTCCGCGTCCGTCTGTCTGGGGGTTTTTGGTTGTTGTTTGTTTCCATTTTTTGTCCCCTGAACAAAACCCACAGGGTTCTGGTTTTTGCGTTGGTTCGTATGGGGCAGTTGGCTCTGCTGTTACAAGCTTCCCTGCGTTTGCCTGTTCTGTTGTAGGCTCTGGTTGCCCGTCTGGCAGAGGCGGGGGAGCGCTCGCTGTTCACGAAGCTGCTGGACGAGGTGAGGGATGCTCAGACCCTGGATGCTCAGACTCTCTTGTCTTTACTGGAGCTGTTTCAAGACGCGAATCCCAAGCTGAGAGCAGCTTTGCTGGAGAGGGAAGGGAGCAGCAGAGAAGCCCTGCAGCAAACAGGTACAGATGCGGGTGCAGCCCCTGGCAAAGTGCATGGGCAACCTCACAGGCAAAGCAGATCTCCAGAAACCCTGTGTCCTTACTCGGATGCAGGAGGTTTATTGTGTGCTGGCCGAGATCCTGGGGTGTTTCTGTCCCGCAGCAGCAGGGTGCGGGCAGCGCAGGGCTCTCCCCGTCGCTACCTGGAGGGCTGGATCGATAGCTGCTCCGCCAGCGTGGCTCAGAGCGCAGCTGAGCCTCAGGATTGAAAGCTCCTGTCTTACTTGAGTCTGACACAAAGCAGTGGCCTTGCAAACCTGATGTTAACCTCCAGCTTGCTTTATGGCTTTGTGCTCTGTTAGATAAATGAGACGTTTTCCTTTCATAGAGTTTAAAGAGAATAGTAAAGTGGTTTTCCTCTGCTGCTTGTGCTTGGGATGAGCTTTGCTATTCACTTAGATCTTTCACAGAGTTTCACTCGCTTCAGGAGCCTGTCAGTTCCTTCAGACTGACTTGTTTCTTCTCTTGTGTTCCTGAATCCTTTTCCCCCCAGAGAGCGCAGACGAGGGAGAGACGCTGACCACTCGCTTGCTGGGATGCAGGGAGGAGCTGATCCGGAGCGTGACACAGCTGAGCCCCATCGTAGAGTTCCTGGAGGCAGCAGAAGAGGGATTCCTGACTGCCTCGGAGAAGCGGGTAAAAGAATCTGAAATAAGGAAACCTCTTGGGGGGGCGGGGGGGTGGCGGTGGTCTGCAAGGCACCGTCTGACTGCTGGGTTTGCCAAGTGCTGTGCGAGCCTCACCTGGCAATTTCACCTCCCGCTTGCACGGCGCGGGCTGCACGTGTGTGTTGTCTCGGGTCCTTCCCCGCTGAACTGCGGGAGCGCTGAAAGCTGAGCCATGAAGTCAGCCTGGAGACCAGGATGAGCGCTGCCTGGCCCGGTGGCAGACTGTCCCTGCAAGAGGAGCCTGGGACAGAGGAGGTGCCTGCTACTCTTTGTAGGCCCTGAAAATGCCTTTTTGTGAGCCCGAGGAAGGCTCTGTAGTAGCGTTTGGTTTCAGCAGAACCGCTGATACCCCTGTGCTGCCTGCTTGCCAGCTGTGTCCTTGTGTACGTGATCATCAGCTTTCCTTTCAGCTGACTCTCCCAGCTTTAACTCCTTTCTTTAACTCTTATCACACAGTTGCCTGCAAAAATAGCACATTCACTGATTATTTTTTTTTTTTCTAATCTGTTGAATGCAGCAGTTGTTGGGGAGGACTGTTGCTTTCCTGTAAGCAATTGCATTATGTATGCTGATCTGCAGATGCCATAATGAACAAAATCTGGTGTATACCCTGCTTTTCTTTGTGTTTCGGGGGGAGCTGGCTATACCCTGCCTGTGCAGCTGGACCTTGCAGGGTGCCCTAGCATGCTGCGTTCGGTACGCAGCTTGCAGACCTCCTGTCCTAGCTTGTCACATCAGTTAGTTCCCCTGACGCAGGATTACAGTGAGTGCGAAGCGCTGTTGTGCTCAGTGGCATGAATGATGTCTGCTTTCTGTCTGGGTGAGCCTGACCAGAGCCACGACAGCTGGCCTGAGAACCTCTGCTCATCTTGTAAGTCCCTCAGTTACTGTCTTGATCACTTGCAGCAGTCCCTGACCAAGTGTCCAGCGTGGAGCATCCCTGGGGGTGGGTGCAGCTCGGTGCTGGAGGGCCAGAGAAGGTGGTGCCAGCAGAGTCACACACCTTTTCCTCATGGGCTGGGCTGTGACTGGCACCTGATAAATATTCCCCTCGGAAAGCAGCATGGCTGAGGCTGAAACGGGGATGTGAGAGGAGAGAGCGAGGCAGGAATGCAGCAAAGGACTCGGCGTCTGCCGGGGATATTGTGGCTGTCAGCAGAGACCCGCGCGGGGTGCCTGGAGCTGAGCTCCTAGCCGTGAAAGCTGCGTCAGCAGTGGGGAGATTAAGGTTTGTCGTACATGCCTGATCGTGTTGCAGTAAGGCATTTCTTTCAAAGGCTGCACCTTTCCCCTGCGCTCTTCTTTTTGCCTTTATGAAATTAGGTAGTTAAAATGAGGCCTTTTTTAATTTCCCTTCCCATTGGGGGGAAAAAAAAAAACCCAACCCAAACAATAATAAACCAAAGCCATTCTAGCATCATAATTCTGCTCCTTGGGCTCAGGATACAGTCTTTAATTGCATCATCTTATACTGCGGGACTGCTGCCTCGTTTGGTGAAGGGGTAGCGTTATTCAGTACTTCTTTTTATCCTCTTCAGTGACTGTATACTCCGTTTGCTGCAGAGCTTCCAAACCCTGCTCTGAATACAAAATCCTTCTCCTCTATGAGATCCTTCGTGCTCTTGTTTTAGCCCACAGGTTCCCAGCAAATAACAAATGTATTTGGGGAGCCCTCCAGCAAGACTGGGTGCGTAGCTTTTTCCCCTGTTGTGGCACCGGAAAATAAGGCAGAAATTGCCACATGTAGATTGACCTTGAGGGGTTCCCTTTTTTTCAGGCTTGTTTTATTTGTTTATTTTTTTTTTCCCCTCCAGACAAGTGGAAAAGTGCTTAATTATTTCAGAATTTAATTGATTAAAACGGTGGGCCTGTGGCATGTGTGCAGTTGAGATCTCTGGTGTCTCAGGTGCGGTCCTGGGAAAATGAATGTGGAATTAGAAGCCACCTCTGAAGGTTTCACCTTACCTGATTCATCCAGCATTGCACGGGAGCTCTGGGCTGGCAGAGATAAGATCAGATTCTCCAAGGATTCTTAAAGATGAAGCTTTCCTTTTTCTTCTCGCAGTCACTGCTTCATTAGCTACACATTTATTCAGCAAGACAAGTGCGAGTTTTGTGTGTAACAGCCTTTTTTCTAGGCAACTGGGTGCTTTCTGTGCCTGGTTCAAGCTATGCATGGAGCAAGTCTGATTTTCTTTGCTCAAAAGCCAGCACATGATGCTTTGTGAAGCCCCTTTGTAAATCCCTGTTTTTCTGGGGAACTTTTTACCAGGAAATTGTATGTTTTGAGTGCTTCATTTTGTGGCTTTATTAGTGTTGCTGTAATGTGGGGAGGTAGGGTAGAGTGTTTGGGGGGTGGCTTAGGTGCAGATTCTCACTTAAGAGGAACAAACTTGGATACAGAAGAAGAGCGGGTGACCGCTTGTGCATGGCTGAGGTCATCACACAGTTCAGAGTGGCCAGTCCACAGTACAGCCCAGAGCTGGAGCGTCAGAGTAGCTGATCAAAACCCTCATCCTTTCCTTCTGTCCAGGCTCTCTGCTAGAGGGGACTTGGGCAGTTTGAGCTATGTGCCTTCCCTTCTCTGTGGCTCCAGTGCCTGCATGGCTTGGTGTTCAAACCACGCCGCTTCAGAGCTAGCACAGGTATGGACGACAACACGAGCGAGGTTACTGGCCGTTGCAGGAGCAGTCTGAACTGGATGCACCAGGGGATGGAGAAATTCCTTTGCAAGCAGAATGGGGGTATGTTTTCTGACTGTCTCACCCAGTTGTTGTCAAAATGAGTCTCAAAATGTCAGCGCTGCGTCTGCCGCTGCCAGGGCCATCACTTCTGAGCCTGTTGACACTTGCCTGGGAGCAGTGGTAGGTTACAGCACGAGCTCCCCAAAAAGATCCTGCTCTTGTACCCCTTTTTGTGTTCTCTTAAAAGATGGCTTCAGACTGAGCAATCCAGAGTCAGCTCAGTGTGAATTGGATGGGAGGATATGTCAACAGGTTCACTAATGGAGTTTTGGCTATAAAAGGACAGATTTTTAGAAATGAGAAAAACTAATTAATTAGAGATCAGCTGCTCGTAAGAGCACAGGAGGAGCTGTTGGATTAGTTTCTTTTATGTTAGAGGCAGGAGAACTGTCTGAAGTTTGCATCCTCAACAAGAGAGGAGAGTTTGTATGAGAGGTTACAGACCTGAGTGAATGAATAACTTGAGGAAGAGTGTTAGGGACCTGCAAGGAATGGCTGAAATGTCCAACAGGCAAAGAAATGTACTTTAGAGGTATGAAGAGAGTCTTGCAGTATGTCAGGCTGCTGGGCATCACAGCCTGTATTGAGACAAGCAACAAACGTTTCTCTGATCAAGTAAAGAAAAAGAAGAATGAGAGGAGATGACACATAAACTCAGAACTGAGCCTAGGGACAAATCCAGGAGAGACAAGGAAACAGAAATTTTCTGCAGCTGAAGTGAAACCACAGCTCAAAGGGCATCCCCTGGCAGACTGGAGGAGTTGACACGTGTAGCTATGAGAGCAACAGCAAGGTTCATTACTGTATTTTCCAAGTTGAGAGTGGTCCCTACAACTGATAACTAGGACAGACATATGGGAGAGGGGGGCAGTGATCTAGGCAGCCAGCTCTGTGGGTGCACAGGAAAATGTGCTGGGACAGGCTGGAGGATGCGTAGCTGAAGCGTGTAGCTGAAGCCCTGCCTGTGAGCAAAAAAGCTGCATAAAACGCAGGAAAGGGTGCTCAAGTAAGTTGTTTCTGCCTGACCTGGAATCTATATTTGATGAGATAAAAATGGGTTTTTCTGCCTCGATCTAGACTTGAGCAAAGCATTTGAATTTCATGTGAGGAAATTGTTAAACTAGAGGAAGCGGTGACATTAAAAAAAAAAAAAAAAAGAAAAAGATGTATCTTGTTGGGAGATAACTACAGATTGTGCTGAAGTCAGAACTGACAGGTTGGAGCAAGGTTACCAGTGGTATTCTTGGCACTTGCTTAAGATTAACACTAATGTTATTGACATAAAAACATCAAAGCATGCTTAGCAAAACTTGTTGATGAGCAAAACCGGGTTCTTTTGTCCACACGGAGTAGGATCTGCAAGAGGGAGAATCACAGGATGGTAGGGGATGGAAGGGACTTCTGGGGGTCATCTAGTCCAAACCTCCTCCTCAAGCAGGGTCACCTAGAGCAGGTTGCACAGGACCTTGTCCAGCTGGATTTTGAGTATCTGCAGAGAAGGAGACCACAAACCTTCTGGGCAGCCTGTTTCAGTGCTCTGTCACCCTCAGAGGGAAGAAGTTCTTCCTCATGTTCAGCTGGAGCTTCCTCTGCTTCAGTTTGTGCCCATTGCCCCTTGTCCTTTCGCTGGGCACCACTGAAAAGAGTCTGGTCCTATGCTCTTGACACCCACCTTGAAGATATTTATAAGATCCCTACTTGGTCTTCTCCAGGCTGAACAAGCCCAGCTCCTTCAGCCTCTCCTCGCAGGAGAGGTGCTCCAGTCCCCTCATAATCTTCGTAGCCCTCAGGTGCACTGTCTCCAGTAGTTTCTTGTCATTCTTGAACTGGGGAGCCCAGCACTGGACACAGTACTCGAGATGGGGCCTCACTGGGGCAGTGGGAAGGAGAACCTCCCTTGACCTGCTGCCCACACTCCTCTTGATGCACCCCAGGATCCCATTAGCTTTCTTGGCAGCCAGGGCACACTGCTGGCTCATGGTCAACCTGTCATCTACCAGGACGCCCAAGTCTTCCTCTGCAGGGCTGCTCTCCAGCAGGTCCGCCCCAGCCTGTACTGGTGCCTGGGGTTGTTCCTCCCCAGATGCAGGACCCTGCACTTGCCCTTGGTGAACTTCATCAGGTTCCTCTCCGCCCAAGTCTGCAGCCTGTCCAGGTCTCGCTGAATGGCAGCACAGCCTGCCGGTGTATCAGCCGGTCCTCCCAGGTCTGTGTCATCAGCAAGCTCGCTGAGGGTACACTCTGTCCTTTCATCCAGGTTGTTGGTGAGTAAGTTGAACAAGACTGGGCCCAGTACTGACCCCTGGGGAACTCCACTAGCTACAGGCCTCCAACTAAACTCTGCGCCGCTGATCACAACCCTCTGAGCTCTGCTCTTCAGCCAGTTCTCAATCCACCTCGCTGACCGCTCATCAAGCCCACACTTCCTGAGCTTGCCTTTGAGGATGTTATGTGAGACGGTGGCAAAAGCCTTGTTGAATTCAAGGTAGACAACATCCACTGCTCTCCCCTCATCTATCCAGCTGGTCGTGCTGTCATAGAAGGCATCAGACTGGTCAAGCACGATTTCCCCTTGATGAATCCATGTTGACTACTGATAACCTTCTTTTCCTCCACTTGCTTAGAGGTGAATAAGAATTACTTGGCTGGAGAACTAAGTAGTGAGAATTGGGTGACGTGTTAGTATGAAGTGAAGGACATGCATTTAGATGCAGTAGCTAGAACTAAGAATGAAGACTCATCTGAAATTTCTATGTGCAGATCCAGTCTTGTTCAAAAAAGGTGAATTTGTGTTGAAGCAGAGACAGATCTGCAGTCACAAGATTAGGAGAATGGAGAAACTGTTTTATGAGAGGAGCTGCCTTATTTAGACAAGTGAAATTAAGACAGAGGGACTATGATCGTGCTCTTATAAAGAAATTGGAGAGGAAGGGTAGGGTAAAAACCTCAGAGAGTTTAGAAGGCTTTTTAAGCTAAAAGATAATGTTAGCACACGAACAAACGGGTATACGCTGGCCATGAATAAATTTAAGCTGAAAATGAGAAGAATTAACAGGGGAATGAGGCTGTGGAAGAACTTTCCAACCAGGGGAAAGGGAGCAAAAATGTAACTAGTTTTAGGACAGATCTTAGTAATTCTATTAATGGGACTGTGTAGCGTAGTGCTTATAACAGCAAGGGACGGGGCTGGTGACCTACAGAGTTTCTTTCAGTCCTACATTTCAAGTGCTTAGGAACACCCATTTGCAGAGGGGAGGTCAACCTGTGTTTGTCGACTGGCTTTCCCTTGTAGGAGCCTTGTAGGTGTCATAGTGGCATGCTAGAGCTTTTCCAAGCTACAGTGATTGCATCTCACATAAGAGATGTCCCATGTGGCCTCGCCACAGAAATAATAATTCGTTTAATAGGATGCTTATTTAAATAACAAGAGTCTTTTATTTTTCCCCCCCTCTCCATCCCTGTCTTTCGATGACAAGCAGAAAAATTTGGGAGACAAGGGAAACGAGACTGCCAATTTAGAAAGTATTTGCTAAAAATATTAAATGAAATATTGTTTTGAATCCTGTCTTGAAGTCTTTTTTTTTTTTTTGTTCCCTTTGAAAAAATGCTTTTTGCTTGTCAGCCACTTTGAAGAGCTAGACTTGGTGGAAGAACCCACCAGCATAGTTTTCAAGGTGACACATGTCAGATATACCTGGGACGCCTCTAGATGTTCTGGTAACCAGCACCCCATAACGCCTCTCGGTTAATCAAATCGGTGAAAGTAGTGGATGTGGATTTACTGCAGCACTGTGCATTGTGAGACTGTTCCTCTTTCTCTGGTCTCTGTTGAGATCCAAGAGTCTGTAGGAAACTCTCACAGACAGGTTCTTGGCTGTTTCTTTGTCACAGGTAGTCTTGGATTGCTGTGAAAGCGGCTCTCAGAGGGAAGCTGTGGACAATCTGCTCAGGAAGGTGGATGAAGAGAAAACCCTGAAAGCAGAAAGTTTGGTCAAACTTCTGGGGGCTGTGAAAGCATCATTCCCTGGTCTCCACCTGCTGCTGGACAACTTGATAGCAACAGCAAATGTGTCTGATGGCAAAGGTATGGGTACACTAAACTTCAGATGCCTGGGGACGCAGTTCATGGAATTACCAGGAAGTTTGGATGCTGGTTTGTGCCTCAGCATGCTCTTAAATCTTACTTGCATGTAAGGGAATGGGATGGCAGTTTTATGCAAACACAGATGGCCTGGGAGAGCTGGAGTAGGGGGACTGTGCCAGCAAGGAAGCCCCCGCTCTGCAATAAAACGAGCAGTGTTGGGCAGCAGCCTGTTGTGCTCCTTCCTTGAGTTTGACACTGATGGGGTAGAAACTAGGATGTCGTGTCTGGAAAACAGGAGAGCTGTTCCCTCCTGTATCAAGTTACTTTTTGGTTTTCAGTCAGTTAAAAGCAGCAGCATGTGTCTCCATAATAAATAGAACAATTTTCACTTAAACCTTCTGTAGGTGAAGGCATCTTTACCAAACTCTGGTCCATTGGTGACTTTAACTCATGGTACTTGCTGGCTTTGCAAGCAAATACCTAAAACTTCCACAAAGCTGTAGATGTCTTGAAATTAAATGCAGGCAGTGTCTTACCCGGCTTCAGTCTTTGTGAATTCCTCGTGACTGAGGGAGATTGTGGGCTGTGTGTTTGGTTGGGTGGTGTTTCTGCACCTCGTGTGCTCCTGTGTGGAGCTGAGTGTACTGATGGGAGTCCCACACTTAGTATCTCCATTAGACATCGTTATCTTGGACACTTAATCCCCTTCTTTTTGTTTTAGTGGGGTTTTATTGTTTGTTGCCTGCCACTGGTGGTTCAGGGACTCGTGAGTCCTAATCTTTCAGCCTCTGGGACAGCCTTCCAAGTTTGGTGGGTTTAGGCGCACCCCTGAGCAGTTCAGATAGGCACATTTCACCAGCTCTGAAGTCACTTAAAAATTTAAACCTAAATTAACATGCAGTGAAATGTAAATGAGTGTTTAATAGAAAGCAAAACTGTGCTCATAATGCTGATAATTTCCTATGTAGCAAACATTCCCGACAGGCAGTTTGCTTTGTCATTTGTTAAGCACGATTGCTTTCTTGAAACACCAGACTCCCAACATGGTTAATTATCTAGTGGTAATACTCATTCCAAGGAGGAGCATTCCTTAATTACACAGAGCTGAATCTCCTCAAATTGCAGCTTGAACAAACAGAAGCACAATATTTCTTATCGTGGAAATGAAGAGGGAGGGAATGATTTGGGCTGCTGACGGCAGCCTTTGATGTCCTGTGCTGTCCCGCTGACAGAAAGGAGGATGTCTGGTACCACCACACAGGGCACGCTCTGGTGACGGAGCTCACCTTGGTACAGCAGCACGCCTGAGAGCGCGTTCGTAACAACTCACATTTGTGGGATGAAATCAGAAACATTCCGATGGGAGAAGGGGGAAAATATTTTTATTTGTAAATCATCCCCTGATCCTTGTGGGGCACATCCAAGTCACACCTGAATCCTATGGAGCTCAAGTGCTTAATGAGGTTCCCTTAGCTTTGCTGTGTCTCCAAGAAGTCTTTGTCCAGGGAGTTTTTCATATTAGCTCAAAGTCTTCTGCTGATTATTCCCGCAGCCTGCCATTGCCTCCTTCACCATCCTGGGGAGCTTTCTCCACTTACCCGGTGCTGTATGTCTGCTGGGTCCCAGAGACTGTATTTTCTTTTTGCCAAGCTGTGTGTATTTAGCTGCTTTTCTCCTGAGTAGTGCTGTATGAATCATAGATTTTTTTCTGTTTGGTACTGAACTAAAATGATTAAAAGACTTAAGCACACAGACAAAAAACACTCACAGATGTCTTGGATGAACTGCAGTTTTTTGTTTTGGTTTCTCCTACAGAAGTATAACTATGCATCTTTTCCAATTTAGTAACTCCAACAGTGAAAAAAACCCTTTTCAGATTCATCTATTTGGCAATTTCTAGTTTTATTTATCAACTAATCTGATGATAAGTACAGTCATACATTACATTTTGTACACAACGTATTTTGCCCAAGTCTCTTCATTATCCTGAATAAACACTATTCATTTTCTTGAATTAGTCCGTTGCGGTCTGATACTCGGGTGTCTTTAAAGGGCTGTGGCGTTACTCTTCAGTAGTTGTTTCTCAGACTCATCAGGGCAAACCTCAGCAGACCCAGCTTGGAATTAGATATGGGAGGAGGAAGGTACGAGGTTAAAATTGCATTTTTTTGGTGTAAGGGAAAGAAGAAGGCGTTACTGCAGCTTTGCAGTCACAACTCTGGTTTGTGTTCCCTTGACATTTTCACCAAGGACAACTCAGCTCACTGAGCTCTTGATTACCTTGGACCATCTGGGTGTTTGTTAAACGTTAGTATGTTTGAGTCATACACCGCTGAGATGGAGCGTGTTGCAGAGCTCCTTCTCGGTGGAGTGGATCAAAGATTCTCACAGATCTCTTTCAATCAAACAGCAATTAAGAGTCAGTAATGGGGCCTCCTTGATTTTGGGCGTCAGAAGAGACTGATGAACATCTCAAGGTGTTGTCTTCACAGACAAGGCGCCATGTTTACCTGCTGAACCTGGCTGAAAACCGATACTTTTTTCTTCTGGGCTCAGACTGGGACTGAGACTCAGAAGGCATTTGGGTGCCCAAGCTCGATTTCTGTAGGCACATGTGGGAAGGGGATGTGCTGTGTTGTTTGTCTTTGATTTGGAGAAGTTTTGTTTGTCATGTTGATCCTCTACTTGAAGGCAAATCCAGGTGTCCTGAGTATAAGGCTGTGTTAGTTACCCCGGGAGAGCTGGCTGCTTTGGATTTTGTGGTCCCCCCCAGCTCTGAAGCCCTTTGGGAAGATGCTGAAAGCTGAGCCATTCTTATTTTCGTTCACTTGCATTCAGCCAAGTGGAGCCCAGAGGATTATGGAGCCAAACTGTTGCGACGATACCGAGAAAACTTGGTGGAGCTCCTCACAGACACCCAGGTGCTGCTGCAGGGCATCTCTGCTGCACAGAGCCTGGCTCCTGCTGAGAGAGAGGTAAGCAGTCTCCTGCACGTGTGCAAGCAGATACTGAGCTTTAATCCCCATCTGGGATCCATATCCAGTCCTGAGGACTTGATTTACTGCCTGTCATAGAATCATCAAGAGATCATTAAGTCCAACCATCAACCCAACACCACCATGCCTGCTAAACCAGGTCCTGAAGTGCCACATCTACACACTTTTTGAACCCCTCCAGGGATGGTGACTCCACCACTGCCCTGGGCAGCCTGGTCCAAGGCCTGACCACTCTTTCAGTAAAGACATTTTTCCCAATATCCAATCTGAACCTTCCCTGACGCAGCTTGAGGCCATTTCCTCTCCTGTCACTGGTTACTTGGTAGAAGAGACCAACCCCTGCCTGACTACACCCTCCTTTCAGGTAGTTGTAGAGAGCGAGAAGGTCTCCCCTCAGCCTCCTCTTCTCCAGTCTAAACAATCCTAGTTGGCCAGGTCATGGCTTGGTTTGGGGCAGTCCTCCAGCAGGACTCGGTTTAATGATTCCTGAGTATCCCATAGTGTGAGTGAAGCAGGTGAAGTATATGAAGCTGAAGGTTGGCAAGTAAGAGTGGCTGATTTGGGCACTGAGGAGAGATGCTCAGCTTTGGAGCGAGTTGAGCAAATGGCTGATGTGTTCATGTGAAGAGCTGGGATTCGAAGTGGTCACTGCTTGAGTGGCACCGTGAGCCAGGTCTTCAGCAGGGTGGGAGCAAGGGAAGGCTGGGTGTGGGGCAAGCCATGGTCGTGGCTGGGCATGACGCAGGGTGGATGGTTGGGGTCCCTTGTTGGTGCCTCACTGTGGGTCTTCCCAAGGCGATGGAGCAGGCTGTGAAGCGTGAGGCTGGCGGTTTCGCCTCCCTCGTGTCGGCGGCCCTGGAGGAGCGGTCTCTGTCGGTCTCTGCTGTTTGGCAGCTGCTGCTGGCTGTGCGGGAGCCTGCACCGCTGAACCTGCTCATGGAGGAGATCCGGAAACAACCCGGCGCAGAGTTCTTCTTCCAAGCAGGTAACGGCCTTGGTGTTCCTCCGTGCTCTCCCTGAACTCCTGCTGCTGGCAGGAGCTGCTTGCTAACTCCTCAACCTCTCCTCAGCAAGGAACCTCTGCTTCCAAGGGGTCCCAACACCCATGTCCTTGGTGAAACAGTGGATTGGTTGGGAAAGCGCTTGTGTCCACAAGCGTGGCTGCTTTGCTTCTGACTCTCTGCCTTCAGGTTTTGTAATGAGCAAACCTTTTGAGAGTTGGCCACCATCCTGTGCTGATAACCAGCTGGAGGCCCATCAGACTGAAAGCACGGGTTTCGTTGGAGGTCTGTGTACAGCAACCACCCTGTCCTCCTAGAGCCTTGGCCTCTGGCTTGGAGTTTGCCTACTTTAAAACCTAAACTGTGCTTTTCCCCCAAAACTGTTGCCAAAATCTCATGCGAGTGTGAGGAGTGCTCAAGCTGGTGGTCTCAGGGGGCAGGGGAGGGAGGCTGTGCAGAGCCCGGCTCTGTGTGCTGGCCCTGTGGGTGCAAAGCTGGGGTCTACCTGCCTGCAGTCAGGTGCCTGTGGTGTAGCTGCCTCCATCCGAACTGCTCTCCTCCATCCCCTCCATGCTCAGCCCAGAGAAACCGAGCTCTTCTGGTGCTTGGTGCATCTGGCTGCTTTTTATGTGGCTGTCCTCGGATGAGGCAAATTGTGCCTAGAAATGCCTGTTTCTGTGCAGAAGTCAGAAAGGGAAATCGGAGGAGAGAAGAAATCCTCAGTCTTGGGAGAGCCATGCCTGCCTTTTGAGGTTGTCATTGTCTCTTTCAGCCACGTGTTTTGGAAAACCTGATCTTCTCACCCAAAGTTGGACAAGCAGTGAGAAGTGAGATCTGTTGGGGCTTTATGCTGGATGTCGGTGCTGCATAACCAAAGCTTGCCTGTTCTTGTTCGCTGTTTCCTATGCCCTAAAGAAGTCACTCTTGCTGTTAACAGCTCACCTGCAGGAGTGGGCTGGACAAAGCTAAGCGAAACTAAGGCCTTCAGGTTCTCCTTGGGTTTTGTGTTTTTAAATACCTTCACTTTTCATTTTCCTCTTCAGTGGCCACCAGTGAGAGCACAGCCATTGAGATCATCCTGCGGCACAGCAAGCTGATCTCGGAGGCCATTCAGCAGAGAGCAGACCTGGAGAGCTTGGCTCCGGGGGAGGCAGGACTCACAGAAGCAGTGAAAGAGGTGCGAGGGGATGTTCTCAGAGCCAGCATGGTTTGGGGCTCAAAGGGTGGACAGGCCGTGGAGTGCACTGAAATGAAGGGACATTACTTAGGTTGAGGAAGCCATCCAAGTTGGAGGATTCCTAGAGAATAATAGAATTGTTGAGGTTGGATAAGACCTCTAAGATAATCAAATCCAACAAGAGATGAATAACAGAGCTGCCAGGGGGTGGGTTTCCATTTGAGTTGGTTATTCCAGGACAGATGAGAATGAAACACTGCTAGAAGATGCACTGAAGATGCCATGATCATGTAGCGTCCCAGAGTGCCTTGCCTGTCTTCCCTTGGGTGGGAAAATGGGCTGTGTTAGTAACGAGCTGGCCCTTTCAACCACGTAGTCTGCAGTTGCTCATTCCTCTTCTTGTTAGCTGCTGTTGGAGATCTGGAAGGGTGAGATACATATGGGTATGCACAGATCCTCACCTGGGTTCTCACTGCGGTGGCTGTCTAAATTGGGTTTGGATTTGGAAGGGAGAGAAAAGCCCAGAGAGAGTTGTGTGTGACGGACAGGTTTGTGAGTTAGGTAAGCCTGGACTGCTGTAAGGCATTGAGGGACGGCTCTTTCCGTGGAAAGGTGGTTTTAAGTGAGCTAATACCAAAACAGAAAGTCTGAGAGTTTAATTTGCTTTAACTTTTTTTTTTAATCCTGAAATTCTGTCAGCTCGTGCAAATACATCAGTGGAGGGGCAAAGACCTGTATGGAAAGGGATTTCTTTTCTGCTTTCTCAAAGCAGGTTCCCAGCAGTAGAGATGAAACAAAGTGGACGTGCCCTCACTCCCAGACCATCTCGACCTTTCACAGCCCAAAATTTCGGTCTTGTGATGTTTTTTCTTCTGCTTACTTCTTCAGCTGCTGAGCATTTCTGCTCAGAAGGAAAGTTCAGAGGCCTCCTTGAAAGCAGCTCTGAGCACAGCCCAGGAGAAGTCTGTCCCAGCCATCAAGATCTGTCAGCTGCTGTGCAGTGTCCACGAGTCCTTCCCAGACCTGCAGCCGGTGATGCAGGAGCTGGGGCACGTGGGTGAGGAAAGCACAGGCTTTCATCCTTGTGTGATCTCTTACACACGGTTGTGGGAGTCGTGGGCAGTTTGGTAGTGGACCTTGGCGTCCTGGTGGCCTGAGGTTATTTCACAGAACTACCTGTGTCCAGATGCTGGGGTTGGGCTTGCAGGAGGGTTCACAGGGGTGACCTCTGGATCTAAGCGCAGGAGTATGCATTTCTCCTGCCAGTAAAATACACCAGATTAAAGTTTGGAATGTTACAAGGGTTGTAGAGGTTGTAGCTGCCCCCTTACTGGTATTCCTTAACTGTGTTTGCATTTTTCCACCCCAGCCATTGCTCGGTAGCATTTAAGCAACTTAGTTATGTAATTTGTATCTATATTGGATTATTTTTCACAATTTTTTTCCTTAACCTGTGGGGTTTCTTTGGCTCTTCCTGTACTGTTGGATCCGTGTGAATTTGACCTTGCATTGCAATCCTTTGACTTTCTCTGTGTGCGTGTGGATACTTCACAGGCTGATTGTGAAAAGGTCACATCGGAGCGCACTTGTCTGGTGCGAAGATGACCACAATGGTGCATTTTGTGGTCCCAGACTAGTTTTTGAGTCTGTTTTCTCATTGTGCTTTAGTTTGGGCTTGCTATGCATACACTTCACAAAGCACATGATCCCCTGGGAGGGTCCCACAGCAGTAGGGGAACGTTAGGTACTTTACTAGTTTGGCAAAGGTGTGAATGAAATTTATGCCGATAGCACTGTGGTGAACTCCAGAAACAAAAGCATAGCAATAACCATGTGTGAGACCCTGCCCTGAGCTGTGGGGTGCTTTCCAGCTGAATTGTATCTCTGCATCCCTCATCTGAAGGAATAATGCTTAACTGAACTTGGTGCTTTAATGAAAAAGGTAATGAGGGCCGGGAAGCTAATTACAGGTTTGCATTCTCTTGAAAAGGATGCAAATGTGACTTGCTCATTCTGTTTGCTTGCATACATTTTTATGGCATTGTGCTTCCCAGCGCATCCAAGTGCAGATTCTTTGGGCTGTGGAGTCCACTGGGATGTACACAGTGTGATTTTTATCCAGGCACAGGTACTGGTTCAGCCTAGTCCGTCCCTGTTTACTCGTGGTGCCAGAGCTGCAGTGTAGAAATACTAGCAAATTTCTAGGTAGAGTAAGCAACTTGTTATTAATGTCTCGTCCTTTTTTAGGGGTAGAAAGTTTGCTGGAAAATTTGGGTCAGGACCACGACCGGTCTTTGTGAACGAACAGAAGCCTCCTGGCTCTGACACTCGCCGTTGTTTCGTGTTTGACAGTGACAGGCGAAGCCAGTGTTCCCCGTGCGCTGGAAGCAGCAGAGTGACCTGTCCCTAGGTCAGTCTCTGCACCCTGGGTTTGCCCCCATTCCAGAGCAACGGGGGCATTTTGTTGGGGTGGTAGATGGGACTGGGTGACTCGGAGCAGTATGCATGTAGAAGAAACTGAGGACCTGGCTTACTGCTCTAGCTGTAGGGCTCAGAGGGTGAGGCATGTGCTCCGCTCCCCTTTCTTGACTCGGGGGCCTTAGGACATCTCTCAGGGAGACCACTATACTGTAGATCCGGTATTCATGCCCAGTTCAGATCTGGGTCCTCTCTTCCAACTCCACCAAGAATTGCCACTGATCCAGTTGACTTTTTCACCACATCACGGCTGATGATTTCCAGAGAAAAGGCAATTCATTCTTATCTTCCATTCCTTCTCTGTCTCCTTCTGATGCTGCAGGCACTTGCTGCACTCCCCTAGATCCTGTCTGACCATGGGATGTGCCAGGGCTCATGCCCTGATGGCTCTAGAGGAGGTAAGCCAACAAAAGTTGCACGTGCCTGTGAAGGTGCAGCCCACCTTAGCTCCTGGACACCGTACAGCGCTCACCAGCGAGGGACTTGGGGAGTCAGCTAGATTGCTCTGGCAGATGCCTGCTTCTCTGGCACCAATATCAAAGAGAGCGACTGCTGTTACTAAATGTCTTTGCAGGGCTTCAAGCCAAGGTTGAGATAAAATCAAGCAAGAAGCGACATCAAAAACAAAAGCCCTGGAAAAACAGTATTTACTTGGCAAAAACGTATATTCTGTGTGAAGCGTCCAGAGGAGCGTTGCCACTTACCAGCCCCTTCTTGGCATCCTACAGATCTTTACACTGAACTTCCATACCTTAATTTCTAGGCTTAATTTCTCTTCAGCTCCAATACCACTGCTTGTCAGCCCTCAATGTTGCAGGTGGCTTTATGGATCAATAGCCATGTGGCTCTTGGCATGATGCATGAATTATAACTGTGGGCCTCATGTCTGAGGGATGTGAGCTTCTACTTGAAACAGAGGAGTTTTTACATTTCTGAAAAACATATGTGCCACATGGAGATGCATACAGTTTGCATTTCCACTTGAAAGCGACAGCTTTTGCATCTCTACCGCAATTAAAAAAAAAAAAAAATCTGACACTTAATTTAGGTGAGCTGAAGCACTTGGAAAGCACCAGGCATCACTGTAGAGGAAACTGTCTGCGTCCATCCCAGCCATGCTCATCATCATCAAAGTGATGGGTTGGATTCTTAGGTGGAGGTACAACATGAAATCTGTTGCTTTCTCCTTGGATCCCTTCTGTAGTCGGAGCACTTTCACTGTTGGCAGCTGGTGCTTGCAAGGGTGAGGCTTGGCTCTTCCAGCCAACTCCGTAACCTCCTCTCTAGCCATCTGCTTCTCGGGTCTCTGTACAGTCACTTTGTGGGAGATCATGTTTGTCAAGATATGCCTCACTTTCAGATTTCAGAAATGTGTCAAAAACTCCGGCAAAAACGCTTTTCCTCTGCATAGTCTTGTGTTTAAAAAAGACAACATAGAACTTTGGCCTGATCCAGCCCTTGGAAGTGTTAGCTGTGGGGTCTGCAAGCAAAATGCCATGCTCCGCTGTAAAGATTCTGCGTTAGAAGCCACCATGTGTGTCAGCAAGCATGGGAATGACCTTCAAGATGCAAAGGGGTAGGTGGAATTTTCTTCCAGCTTCAGCTGAAGAAATGGGAGACGGGATGGTCGCACACCAAGACATCTTCTGCTTCTGCAGTCTAATACCTGTCATGAGCTACAGGCAGGGCAGAGCAGCCACCAGGATTACAGACTCAGCGGAGCGCTTACAGAAGAGGAAGAGAACTCAGTATAAAATACGTTGTAATGGACAGCAGGATTTTTCTTTCAGTGCTGAATGTCTTTGCCACCAGAGAATGGAAAGTGATGCAAAGTCCAGAGTCCCGGAGGACCCCACAGTCGGGAATTCCTGCCTGGGACATTTCTGGTGTACTTTTACCCTCGGGCTCTGTCTGCTCCCAGGAGACTCAGCCAGGGGCATGGACAAAGCATGCTGAGTTCCTGCCCCTCAAACTTGATGTGCAATCACTTCTTCAGTCTGGTCTTATTTCTCACGAGAGCACTCGGGTTTACCTCCAAGCTTCCTGCATCTCCAAGGATGGAAGCTGACTGGGTAGTGTCTGTTGTTCAGCGCTGCTCTAACGAGGTATGAAATGTTGACTTCATCTGTAGGAGGGGTTCTGGGAGACATCCTGGGTGCCAAGTGGGAAGGAATTGCTGCCCTGAGATAGCAGTGACACATGTCCCCTCTTCTGTTCGGGCAACAGCCAGCCCCTGGTACTTGATGCCATTAAAGAAACCTGCAAGTCCAGCAACCTGACACCTTGACCTTACAGTCACATCAGCTTTGCGCCATGCAGTTGAGCGTGTCTCCCATTCTCCTGTCTCATGGTAGCCAGACTTTGAAAGACTTTTGAGGGTGTATTCCGCCATCAGGCGAGGTTCCTTCTGCCATCCAGGATGTGTGTATCACTCTGGCATGGGACAACAGGGTGCAGGTACGTAGCCATTGATTTCGTGTGATCTGCTTCAGCTTTCTTTCAAAACTGTTCTCTGGGAATAGTAGCATCCCCCTGAAGATGGAGAGCTGTTCCTGGAGCCCCTTAGTGCATTTCCCCATGAAGCTGGACTAAGGTTCAGAGTTCCCCATGCATTTGTACCGTTACAGTCTTATGCTGTTGTGTAGGCTAAAGGTTTATAATTCTGAACATTTTCACAGGCACAAGAGCAGGAGGACCGTGAGCCAGGGCTTGGCGCGCTGGGGTCCATAGCAAATCTCCACTTCATCTGACTCAAGTTACACCCCTGCTGCCATGGCACTTTTTGCGGTGTCTTCTAGACATTTCCAGTCCTGGTTTCCTTAGTGCTCAGACCTTTGTCCGCATTCATCCTGCCCAGCAAGGTGACTCTCTTTGATGTTCAGTGTTTCTGGAAGATTTAAAGATACTTCTTCACTTGGGCCACTGACAGCGTTGGTTGTAGGGATGTGGGAAGAGACCTGAAAGATGAAAGGCTTGTATTGCTGTCTTGACAGAGCAGGACAAACTGGCAACCAGTCTTCCAGTTTGTTTTTCTCCCTTGATGTGTTTAGAAGTCAGTGGGTTACCACTTGACATCTTAAGATTTCCAAGTGTGTTGGAATATGTCGCCTGGTTTCTAGCTGGTTGGAAATCCAGGACAGTATCACTGTGCAGGGAGGAGGCTCTGCTGAGCATTTCCCATAGCGAGGAAGGCAGAAATGGAGTTTTGCAAGCACAGGCTGAATTGCCTGTGCATTGGCAAAAGAAGTCTGCACTGGTTTCCATGGCCGCGCAGTTGCATGGTTCTCATTATAGCAAAGAAGCAAAATATATCTGTTTGTATTTTGATTTCTTCCATACATGTCATCCCTGTGGGTCTTTTCTGTAGACTGAGATCCTAGGTGAGTTTTCCAGCTTGTGCTTTTTGAGATGATGGTGTTACAGGGACTGAGAAAAGCATTAGACTTTGTAAGAAGTGAATGTAACGAGTGATTTAAAATACCTCAGGGCCCTAACTAGAAGACCAAAAGAGTCACAGTGAGATTATCTTTTCTCTTTCAAAGAGTTTGTGTTTGGGAAGTGTTCCTGAGATTTCTTGTAATTAATGGCTGGGTAGCTACTCTCAGTGGCAGGCTTAGTATCATACCTGAGGCTCAGATCTTCAGACATTTAAGCACGGCCGTAACTTCACGTGTCTGAGCAAGAGGCAGGTGCTTGGAAGCAACAGTTGTTCCTGTTTGAGGAGGAAGCTCTTTGGAAAATTTGGCCCTGGCTCTTCCTGTCTAATGCAGCCCCTGGTATGTGTGGGCGGAGAAACTCAAGGACTGCTCTTCATTCATTGTACCATGCATGGCCGCAGTCGCTTTTGGGCAGTCATGTGCCACTGTTGTGATGGGACAGCTTGTCCGATGGGTCTCTGTTCTTGCTGTGCAGGGACAACTGTTTGTGTAGGAGCATTCGGGAGGTGGTAGACCAGGGGGTTCTGAAACAGGAATTGGTATTTCTGCAGGTCTCTTGACTGAGGGAAGCGGGGAGAAACCTGGGATCAGGAAGTGGAAGGTGAATAGTGAATCCCAAGTTGAAGCTCTGGACAAAGATGACGACAAAGCAGGAGGTGTCAGTGCCAAGGAACGGAAGGAGCCTCAAGAAAAAGCGACATCCAAGAAAAGTTTTGTCTGCAAAGCCTGCGAGAAGACCTTCCACTTCTACTGCCGCCTGAAGGTGCACATGAAACGTTGTCGGGTGGCCAGAGGAAAGCAAATCCAGTGTAAGGAGTGCAGCGAGGTCAAATCGACGAAGAAGGAGCTGGAGAAGCATCAGCTTGAGGTCCATGGGGTTGTGGGGACAGCCAAGAAGAAGAAGAAGAGGCTCCCTGTGGCCTGTGACATCTGTGGCCGAGAGTTTGCTCATGCCTCAGGTAAGGTTGGTGGAAGCAGGTGTATTTGGACAGAAGCTTGGACGATGCAATAAAGCAATATTCTGAAATCTTCTCCTCCTCCCTGCAGCTCTGTGAGCATTGTGTGTGAGAGATGTGGCTCAGCTCATTTCTCCTGCCCCACTGAGCACAAGCGCTTTCTGATTAGTTCTCACCTAATTGGTTTTCCACATGGCTCATCAAGGAAAAGTGGGGCTACTGGCAAATTTAAAAGCTTCCAAAAATAATCAAGCTGTTCCAGTTCTATGGCTGGTTTATCAGGGCGAGTAAGAGGAGATGAGTCTCTTTGCCTTCCCCGGGGCAGCTCATGATATCCTGGTGGACATCCAGGCTGGAGGACACTGGTGGACCCCTGGTGTCGCGGGTGGGCTGGTGGACCTCCAGGCTGGGCGGAGTGGTACCTCTGCAGCAGGGTTGGGTGGGTCTGGCACTGGGTCCCACCAGTGCCACCCTGGTGTCCTGCCTGCCTCCCCAGGGATGCAGTACCACAAGCTGACGGAGCACTTTGATGAGAAGCCCTTCTCCTGCGAGGAGTGCGGGGCCAAGTTTGCGGCCAACTCCACGCTGAAGAACCACCTGCGGCTGCACACGGGGGACCGGCCCTTCATGTGCAAGCATTGCCTGATGACCTTCATGCAGGCCTCGGCCCTCGCCTACCACACCAAGAAGAAGCACGCTGAGGGTGAGTCTTCCCTGCGGGAGCCTGGCCATGGGCTTGTCATGCTCCATCCACCCCTCCCTGCCCTGTCCCTTCATCTGCCTCCAGGCCGCTTCCCCATCCTTTAGGGGAGCCCTGGGCAGCTGGCTGCTCCCAGATTTCCTTCACCCACATGGCTTTGGGGGCAGTTCCTCACTCTGCCTTTCCCCCATCCCCTTCTCCAGGTCCTCCGATTAGCCACACTGTTAGCTGTTTGCTCTGCATTAAGGGCGTCTTCATCTGGCTCCCTTGTTTTTCTCCTCAGTAGCTCTGTCCCCTCATATCTGGATTCCTGCCATGTGTCCTCCTCCCTCTGGTTAACCTGCTTTCTCCCATCCCTCCCTCTGGCTGAACTTCACGTAGTTTTTCATGCCAGTGCTTCTCCTGCCCCTGCACCCAGCCCGTTCCACTACCAGGGCATGCGCATGTTGCAGCTGGGCAATTGATTTTGCACATGAGACACACCAGCATGTAGTACCTCCAGACACTTGAGATCTTTAGTAATTTAATACTCCCTGTGCAGGTGTGGTTTTCTTCAGCACCTCTAGGACCCTGCACTGAGATGCTCTGGCTACCCCAGGAAAGCCTGTCCACTGTGCAGTCTTTTCCCTCTCCCTCTGAAATCAGGCGTAGTCCAGGCAGAGCTCCTGTCCCGTCAGGTGCAGGCTCTCACCCTGGGTGTCTCTACAGGGAAGATGTACGCCTGCCAGTACTGCGACGCCGTGTTTGCCCAGTCCATTGAGCTGTCACGCCATGTCCGGACTCACACGGGGGACAAGCCGTACGTCTGCCGGGAGTGTGGGAAAGGCTTTCGCCAGGCCAACGGGCTCTCCATCCACCTCCGGACCTTCCACAGTGAGTGTGGCCAGCTGTCTCCCTAGCTTGGGCAGCCAGCCTGCAGGGCACAGCTTCTGTGGGGTCATGGCAGACCCATCCATGCCAGTGGAGGCTTGCGTGGGTGTTACTGGTGCCTGCAAGCTGGCTGGGTGTCTCGTGGTGGGATTTTTCCCTCCCAAGCAAATCACAGAATCCCAGCAGGGCAGGGGTTGGAAGGGCCCTCTGGGGATCATCCAGTCCAACCGCCCTCCCCAAGCAGGGTCACCCAGAGCAGGCTGCACAGCACCGCGGCCAGGCGGGGCTGGAATATCTCCAGAGAAGGAGACTCCACAGCCTCCCTGGGCAGCCTGGGCCAGGGCTCCGTCA
>Ga0065711_1002008_pt1 | contig 37396 bp, 23 predicted proteins | sample Hoacrofraction12_FD_59098 | JGI IMG/M metagenome (GOLD analysis project Ga0065711, IMG submission 59098) | Hoatzin crop microbial communities from Cojedes, Venezuela - Epithelial fraction 12 v2 (version 2) | ecosystem: Host-associated > Birds > Digestive system > Esophagus > Crop | place...
GGGACTAATGCCCTGGCTTCTGAATGGCTAAATGCTGTGGCCATTTCAGTACACAATTGTGTTCCCTTCTGTTTGATCTTATCTGTGGTTTTGCACCAAGGCTGAGATTCAACAGAAGTTTTTAAAAGTAACTCCTAACCAGAAATGCCTAAAATTCAGTGATTTTTTCTGTCCCCTCTCTTATGTGAGTGCACTATAAGGAAAACAAAATATTTTTTATTCTTTTCCGATCTTAGAAGTCCTCAAATCTTCATTTTCCACTTTGTCAGTAAGAGCTAGAACTGCCAGCCTTCTGTAGGAAAATATTCCTAAAGATTTTGTTTCTGGCCCTTAAATACTCTTTTGGGACTAATCCTCAGTATACTATAACTGGGTTGGGCTGGTATTCAAAAAGTAGTCTCCTTTGGGGTATCTTTTTACATCTTCTCTCAAATGGATTTTTTGACCTTGAAAAACAGACTGGGGGAGGTTTATATCTGCACTATAAAGGAAGCAGAAAATTATTTTTATATGTTTAGATTAATATAAAGATTTTAAAAACTATATTTACCCTGACATTTGGGAAATATTTTAGAGTAAATTCCTTTTTAAAAATTATTTTAATATTTCTCTTTTTATTTTGGTTCAGCTGTGATGCCCATTTCCCACATGCATTTACAACCTGAGATTGGATTTAGTTAGCACAAGTAAAGAAATTGCACATGTTGTAGTTTTTAAAAAATTAATTGAATCTATTTCTGAATCTGAGTTTGACCGTACAGTGTGCAGAAGGAGCCACAGAAATGTCTTTAAATGACCTAAAATAGTATTTCTATTCATAAAAGTGTCACAGATTTACAGTCCAGTGTTTCGTATCTCTGCAGGCTAAGAGTCAGTGCAAGTCTCAAGGGGACAATCTTCTTCCATGTGGAACAAAGCGCTTCACTGTGGCCTTACAGAACTGAAAGTTATAAAACTTCTACCTTAAGAAAACAAACAAACAAAAAAATTAGCAAAGAAGGCTATAATAGCTATAACAAAAGCTAGATATTAATTTTACTTCTCCTAAGCTTGAAACAGGTTCGTGTATGGTGGGAAGACAACAGTTTAGGGATTGCTTTTTGGCCTGGAATGAAAGTTCCCTTGACAATATCATCACTGCTCTATAAACAAGCCATTTGAAGTTGTTAAGAGATCTGACTATAAGAAAAATCTCATCAAGCTAAGCTAACAGGCAGTTACAGCTGCTGGAATTGTATGTGAGATATAGTGGCGTACCACAACATAAGGAAAAGAATCAGGGATATTATCTGTATGTAGCTGGTGTATATCAGTCCAGTTTCTGGCACACCACTACATAGATGACAGGACACATATAGAAGACAATAGAAGAGAAAAAAACAATATATAATTGTCTCATTCTTCTTCCTCCTCCACTTCTCAGAGACAAACATCACAGGACTGGCACCTTCCGTTTCACAGTAAATTTCATCATAACATTATTCTTCAGTGCACCAGGACTCCTGTTCTTGTTTCCCACAAATGTCTTCGTCTTGAGCCAGCAACTATTTCGTACACAGTGCTTTTTTTTCATTCTGTTTCCTCCTCTTTACATTTGTAGATACAAAATAGTATAGTTTTCTTTCATGTTGCATTCAAATATCTTCTCACGTGTTTTAAAACCTTTTCTGCTTTCAGGCTTTATTTGAACTCTCTGTACCAGTCCTTCCTACTAGCTGGCTCTCAGATAGATAGTAAATGAAGGCAGACCTGGCAGCTTTCAGAAGTATTAGTGGTAACGGAACAAAATCAAGTACCAGAACTAAAATAAGCTGGAAAAACAAGAAGGAAAAACCCCAAAACAGAAAAACAAACAAAACCCCAACCAACTAATCAAAAACCCCAACAGATAAACATGAGACTCAAAGGAGTTTGAGAGAGTAGTTTAAAAACTCGATAAATTTCATATTTTTAGGTAAATCAGGGATAATCCAAAAGACATAATAAAGCACTTCATTAAATAATGAATAGGTGCCAGTAGGAAAGAAGACAGCTGGAAGGTAACTTAATTTCTGACAAGCATGTGTTCACTGGAAAACAAGTTTATGTTTTAATAGTTTCAGCTTATTCTGGCAGAGAAGTTTGAGAATGAATCTGTAATACATGAAGAATGCAAAACAAGACAGGATTTTAATCTGGAATAACAAGATTAAATTTAAAAGCATTAAAGTTTAGGAAAAAAACCATCATAATTAGAAGGATCTTAAACACATTTGAGCCTAATCAATATCCAGTTAGAAAATTAGTCCTTAAGAAAATCTTCCTGAATGAGGGTTAGCTTAACTACACTGAAAACTGTTCCTTAGCCGCTATAGCGCTCTAAAGAATCAAAAGTATTAAGAAAGCAAGATACACTGGCTTCACAAAACAGCACATATGGTGGTACATTTCAGTTACATTTGTGAATTAAAAAGACCAGAACACAGTCTAAGCACTGGCATGTGGTGGCGGTTTATCTTATGAAATTATTAACATGGACATCAGTACCACTATGGCTCATGACAAACTAGCAGTCTCCTACAGCCAATCTCGTTTATGGTAGATAACTTGGATGCTGCCATAGAATGTAACTGTTCAGGCATGAGTCACATCACTGCATTAACAGTATCGGGGTATCAAATGGTCTCTGGCCTGTTTATCTATGAGTATAGGTGTAGTATTTCTAATACATAACACAGAATAAGACAATGACCCATTTTCAGTCTAGAAATAGGGCAAGAACCATTAAAAAAAAAGAGTAAAAGCTGTGGAAAAGGAGGAAGTTCCACAGAAATTCCACAGGCATAGTGAACATAGTTACATCAGAAGATAATTGGTTTATTATTCTTAATAAAAATAGGAGTCTTAATTAATTATTTTTACCATTGTACACAGGTACAGAAGCTGGTCTTTTTCAGGAGTTTTGGTACTAGCATTGAAATAAAAATAGTAAATGAAGGAGAGTACCTGGGAAAATACATTGCTTAGAATGAGTTTATCCCCAGTAGGCATATATAAACTATATTTAGAATATATACCAAAATGTATAATGAAACAATTTGTAATAGCATCTCAGCAAAAGATTCTACACCTGCAGGTTCAGGGATCCAACGTAAGTAAGAAAAAGTTTGAAAATAGTTTCTAGGGCAGGAGAAGTCTCTCAAAAGAGTGAAGAAAAAAAAGGAGTTCATGACTAAAGAGACACTTCTACCTTCAATACATAGCCTGGAAAAGCAATGTGTCTCTGAGAACCTTAGATGTAATGGGCTAGGTAAGAAAGTGAGCATTATTTCTAACCAGTATTAGAAAAAAAAAAAAACAACTCAATAAAATGTTGCTAGAAATATTTTTATAATAAAGAACATAGGGAAATGAGTCTAATCAAGTCCCAAAAACCTCAAAGCATCCAATAGTTCCAATATGTTCAATAATATTCATAGAAACATAGAATCAGGGAAGGGACCTTATACAACATCTAGTTCCAACCCCCCTGCCATGGGCAGGGACACTTTCCAGGAGATCACATTGCTCAAAGCCCCATCCAACCTGGCCGTGAACACTTCCAGGGAGGACACCCCAACACATTCTCTGGGCAACCTGATCCAGTATCTCACCACCTTCACAGTAAAGAATTTCTTTCCTATATCTAATCTAAATCTATCCTATTTCAGCTTCAAGCCATTACTCCTTGTCCTGTCACTGCATGCCCATTATAAAAAGTCTGTCTCCAGCTTCTTGTAGGCCCCCTACAGTTACTGGAAGGCTGCCATAATGTCTCTCCAGAGCCTTCTCTTCTTCAAGCTAAACAGCCCTGAGTCTCTCAGCCTTTCCCCACAGGAGTGGTGTTTCTGCCCTCTGATTATTTTTGCGGCCCTGCTCTGCACCTGCTCTGACAGGTCCATGTCTTTTCTGCACTGAGCACTCCAGAGCTGGATGCAATACTCCACGTGATGTCTCACCAGACCAGAGTAAAGGGGCTCACCTTCCTTTACCTGCTATACATGCTTCTGTTGATGCAGCCCAGGAGATGGTTGGCCTTCTGGGCTACGAGTGCACACTGCCAGGTCATGTTGAGTTTCTCATCCACCAACACCCCCAAGTCCTTCTCCTCAGGCTGCTCCAAATCCATTCTCCACCCAGCCTGTATCTGGGCTTGAAATTGCCCCAACCCAGGTGCAGGACCTTGCACTTGGCCTTGTTGAACTTCACGAGGTTTGCATGGGCCTACCCCTCAGGCCTGTCAAGGTGCCTCTAGAAGACGTACCTTCCTTTCAGTATGAAGACCGCACCACACAGCTTGGTGCCATCAGCAAACATGCTGAGGGTGCTCTCATTCCCATTGTCCATGTGGCTGACAAAGATGTTAAACAGCACCGGTACCAATACTGACCCCTGAGGAATGTCACTCGTCACTGGTCTCCACTTGGACATTGAGCCATTGATCACAACTCTCTGAGTGCGATCATCCATCCATTTGCTTACACACTGAGTGGTCCTTCCATCAAATCCTTGTGTCTTCAGTTTAGAGACAGAGATGTAGTTCTTCATGGTGTCAAATGCTTTGCACAAATCCAGGAAGGTGACATTAGTTGATCTTCTCTTCTCCACCAGTGCAGTAACCATGTTGTAGAAGGCCATCAAATTTGTCAGGCACAAATTGTCCTTAGTGAAGACATGTTGGCTTAGCACAGTTTCCAGGAGGATGTACTCCATGATCTTGTGAGGCACAGAGGTAAGATTGACTGGTCTGTAGTTCCCTGGGTGTTTCTTTTTACCCTTTTTAAAAGCAGAGATTATGTTTCCCCTTTTCCAGTCACTGGGAACTTCACAAGACTGCCACGACTTCTCAAATATGATGAATAGTAGCTTAGCAACCTCATCTACCAGTTCCCTCAGGACCTGCTGATGCAGCTCATCAGGCCCCATGGACTTGTACACCTTCAGGTTCCTCAGATGGTCTTGAACTTCACCTGCTCCTACAGTGGGCAGTTCTTCATTCTCCCATTCCCTGCCTTTGCCTTCTGCAATTTGGGTGGTGCGGCTGGAGCATTTGCCAGTGAAGACTGAAGCAAAAAAGTCCTTGAGTATCTCAGTCTTCTCCGTATTCCGGGTAGCCAGGTGTCCCGTTTCCTTCTGGAGAGGGCCCACATTTTCCCTAGCCTTTGTTTTATCACTGACATATGTATAGAAGCTTTTTTGCTGCCCTTGATGTCCTTGGCCAGATTTAATTCTATCAGGGCTTTAGCTTTTCTAACCTGATCCCTGGCTGCTCGGACAATTTCTCTGTATTCCTCCCAGGCTGCCTGTCCTTGCTTCCACCCTCTGTAGGCTTCCTTTTTGTGCTTGAGTTTGTCCAGGAGCTCGCTGTTCATCCAAGCAGGCCTCCTGGCATTTTTGTCTGACTTCTTTTTGGGATGCATTGCTCGAGCTTGGAGGAGCTGATCCTTGAATATTAACCAGCTTTCTTGAAGTCCCTCTTCCCTCTAGGGCTTTATCCCATGGTATTCTACCAAGCAGATCCCTGAGGAGGCCAAAGTCTGCTCTCCTAAATTCTAGGGTAGTGAGCTTGCTGTGCGTCCTCCTTGCTGTCCTAAGGATCTTGAACTCCACAATTTCATGGTCACTGTGGCCAAGGCTGCCCTTGAGCCTCACATTCCCCACCATCCCCTTTTTGTTGGTGAGAACAAGGTCCAGCATAGCACCTCTCCTCATGGGCTCCTCTGTCACTTGGGGAAGGAAGTTATCATCAGAGCAGTCCAGGAACATTCTGGATTGCTTGTGTCCTGCTGTGCTGTCCTGCTGTGCTGTCCTGCCAATGGATTCTGCGGTGGTTGAAGTCCCCCATGAGATCCAGGGCTCGAGAACGTGATGCTGCTACTGTTTGTCTCTAGTGGGCCTTGTCTGCTCGGTCCTCCTCATCGGGCGGCCTGTAGAACACCCCTACTACAATGTCACTTATCCCTGTCCTGCCTTTAATCCTGACTTGTAAGCTTTCAGTCAGCTCCTCTTCCATCCCCAGGGGGAATTCCCTGCACTCTAGCTGGTTGTTGACAAAGAGGGCGACACCCCCTCCTCATCTTCCCTGCCTGTCCTTCCTAAACAGATGCTGATGTTAACAGATAATTTGTAGCAGCTAACTGAAGCAGTCCTACCCTCACTAAGTGATGTCCCTTCTTCTCAAGAGAGTTTTGAAACTCCAGAAGCTACCAGTTAACCTTCTTCCAGCTCCCGTTTCCTATTTTCAAGAATGATAGTTGTTCGTGTTCATGAGCTATTATGTAGTAGGTCAGGAATCATGAGCAGCTCAGGTCTTCAAAGCCCAGATGGCAGAACAAAGGGATTTTGTTTCCTGCACCCAAGTAATCGAACACTTTGAACAATATTTTGTTTTAATTTGAGAACTATGCTGCTTAGTGTCAGAGGTCAACTATGTTGCTTGTTTCCACTTTTTAGGCATGTCCAATAATGTCCTTTGGTTACCTGAGCTCTGCTTTTTGTGAAACTGTCCTGTGTCACAGAGAAATAAGTTATGGCTGAAGCCTTAGGCTACAGAAGATCAAAATATGTTTTGCTGAGTCTACAGGGAACTAGTAGAAGTGCAGTGACTGTAGCCATTACTCTTTTCCATCTGTCCTGTCTTCTTGGTATGTTTGCGAGTCCTGTCGAAGTCTCAGTAGTGCTTGGTGTCCTCAGTCAGTTAAAGAAAGTGCTGTTTGGTATCCAGATGTTACACTTCTTTTTCGCTGGAGGAAACTCAGTTAGCTGATCCTGTTAGTATGATTGAGTGGTATATATTTCTGTTGAGACAAAATTTAAAGGGGCAGTCAAATGGAGAAAGAAAAAAGGAAGAAAATAAAAGCCCAAATGACCTTTAAATAAACCTTGGCTAATTTTCACAAGGACTGTTTGTCTCATTTACTGGAAAAAACACATGTTATTTTGATAGAAGTCCATCTCTAACTTTGCTGCTTTCTGTTTTCTCTTTCTTATACATCAATATCTAAACCTACAAAGTCTCTGCATTCTTGGAAAAACCCCTGCTGCTTCTCATTACTATTGGTTCAAGCATCAAACACTTTGTTATGTTTCATTTAGAAACTATGTGTTAATTTTTATTATGCCATTGGAATGGAACACTACTTTTTTAATTAACCACAAATTTTACAAATTGAAAAAAGTCAACATAAATATTTCTCAATGTATTCCTTTACTAAGAGGCAGGACTTTCATTTATTTGTATGTTTTACATACACATACATACACAGACATGCACAGAGTTCCTTCACTGACATAATGTTATAAAAATGCATTGGTAGATAGGCATCTTATATAATTCATTTTCAATGTTACCTACATACAATAGAACATTCTTTTTCTGCCTTTCTCTCAATTATTCAAACTTTGTTAGAGACTTGTAATGCTGATCTTCTCCAAATCCCAACTATAGTAGCTTAATTTAAATATAAATTATATATTTTTTACAAAAAGACAGTATTGTTCAGTTTTCTTCACTAGCATGATAGGGGCTTGAATGCTGTAAAATTGCTGAGCTTGATGGGATTAGGGAATAAAGGCTATGTTTTATCAATGTTTTTGCACACAGCTATGTAATATGTTTAAGGTTTCAGTGGGACTGTGGTTTGTAATAGTAAGCACTCGTGTAAAAATCTAGAGCATTGGACGTATCTTCCTTTTTAACTTCTGTGTTTTTTGAGAGTGTTTTCCCCACTGGACAACTTGCAAAAAGTAAATACATGTAATAGGTAAATGCTTAAATACCCTCTTCAGTAATGAAGACAAATTTAAAGAATATATTTATACTTATCTTGAAGTGTTTTCTTTTATTAATTCTCCATACGAGCTAGTAGTCTTCTTTCTCCTTATAACAAAAGGAATGAAACAGTCATTTCCAGAGCACAAGTCATTTCTAACTAGCATTTAAAAGAGCTCTGGCAAACCTCTTTTTTTCCTACTCTTGCTGAAAAGACTAGATTTCTGTCTCAGACATAGACACATCTATGCTGTGGCCATCTAAAGTTAGGTAAAATTCAACCCCACATCAAATTAAAGAATCATAGAATCATGGAATGGTAAAGGTTGGAAGGGACCTTAAAGATCATCTGGTTCCAACCCCCCCGCCATGAACAGGGACATCTTCCACTAGACCAGGTTGCTCAGAGCTCCATCCAACCTAACCTTGAACACTGCCAGGGAGGGGGCATCCACAACTTCCCTGGGCAACCTGTTCCACTGCTTCACCACCCTCATGGTGAAGAATTTCCTCCTAATATCCAATCTAAATTTGCCCTCTTTTAGTTTAGAGCCATTCCCCCTTGTCCTTTCACTACACACCTTTGTGAAAAGTCCCTCTCCATCCTTCCTGTAGGCCCCCTTCAGGTACTGGAAGGGTCCTCTAAGGTCACCCTGCAGCCTTCTCTTCTCCAGGCTGAACAGACCCAACTCCCTCATCTTGTCCTCATAGGAGAGGTACTCCAGCCCCCTGATCATCTTTGTGGCCTTCCTCTGGACCCGCTCCAATATAACCATGTCTTTCTTATGTTGGGGGTTCCAGAGCTGGATGCAGTACTCCAGGTGGGATCTCACAAGAGCGGAGTAAAGGGGAAGAATCACCTCCTTTGACCTGCTGGCCATGCTTCTCTTCATGCAGCCCAGGATACGGCTGGCCTTCTGGGCTGCAAGCACACCTTGCCGGCTCATGTTGAGCTTCTCATCCACTGGTACCCCCAAGTCCAGTACCCCGACCCACATGCAGGACCTTGCACTTGGGCTTGATGAACTTCATGCAGTTCACACAGGCCCACCTCTCCAGCCTGTCAAGGTCCCTCTGAATGGCATCCCTTCCCTCCAGCGCATCAACCACACCACACAGCTTCGTGTCATCTGCAAAATTCCTGAGGGTGCACTCAGTTCCACTCTCCATGTCACCGACAAAGATATTAAACTGCACTGGCCCCACCACCGACCCCTGAGGCACACCACTCATCACTGGTCTCCGCCTGGACATCGAGCCATTGATTGTAACTCTTTGAGTGCATCCATCAAGCCAGTTCCTTATCCAATGAGTGGTCCATCTGTCAAGTCCATGTCCTTCCAATTTAGAGACAAGGATATAGAATCATAGATATAGAATCATAGGATCATAGAAAGTTTTGGGTTGGAAGGGACCTCTAGAGGTCATCTAGTCCAACCCCCCGGCAGCGAGCAGGGACACCACTAACTAGATCAGGTTGCTAATCATGTGGGACATTCTGTGATTCTGTGACAGTGTCAAATGCCTTGCACAAGTCCAGGTAGACGATGTCAGTTGCCCGTCCTTTGTCCACCAGTGCGGTAACCCCATCATAGCAGGATACCAAGTCACTGGAAAATGTACAACATGAAGTTTAGGGTATTTAGTTAATCAAATTGACAACTGCCATTTCTAATGTCTTTCTTTTGTTAAGACTAAAGTAATGTGTAGGCTTTGTCATATGGATCATCCATAAGTCAGCCAGAGGTGAAAATGATTTATTACTATCATATTTGTCTAATAACAATCCGCAAATAATCGGCATCATGGGTCTGAGATTAATAAAGTTAAGAGGAGGTCAATTAGATATAGTATTTTGATGAGTACTGTGTTTGCACAGATTTTGGAAATTTTTCTAGTTCCATTATAAAATATCAAGGGAAACATGGCTGTGTAATTTTTTAAGTGACAGTACCCAGACTACTCTACAGGTAAGTCCTAGGCATCACATTACATTTTGTCATATTTTCAGTTTAGACGTTGTTTGTTTTTTTTAATGCACTTCTGGTAGCTTTTTTCCACAGTCATGTGTAAGGGTTCTGTTATGGATGTCATAGTAAGATTCTTGGCTATCTTTTTACAGTTCTTAATGAGCATGAGAGAGATATCCTTTGAAGTGTCTGTCACTGAGGCACAGGTATTCATACATTGCACTAAGCTCTGCCTATCATTCCAAATACGGTTCACCTGGGACATTTTTTAAATCTGGAAGAAATGAACTGCATTTATCTGGCACTGTGTCTTTTTTGTTAGTTTTTGGTGGGGTATTTATCTTTACTGTAATAAGTAAGCAAACTTTATTATTCCAACTGGGGAAGTACACCTTAAAAAGTGTTCGTCACTAAGATAAACACAGCATTAAGACCCCAGACTTCTTTTTCTTCTTCATCCCCCAGCCTGTATTGATACCAGGGATTGCCCTGACCCAGGTGCAGGCCCCTGCACTTGGCTTTGTTGAACTTCATATGGTTCATCTGGGCCCACTCCTCAAACCTGTCAAGATCCCGCTATGTGGCTTTGCTTCCTTCATCTGAATCAACCGTATCACTGCTCCTGGTGTCATCTGCAAACTTTCTGTGGGTCCACTGGATCCCACTATCTATGTCATTAATAAAGTTATTGAAGTTTTAGTCCCAATATGGACCCCTGAGGGACAACGGTGATTTGGAAGTAGAACACATTTCTGCATTCTTATCCTGAAATCCTCTTTGCTTCTTCTGAATGTCTTAACAAGGGAATAAATTTATAACACTGTGAGCAGTTACGTCTACATGGTATAATGCCATGGCAGAGGAAATAGCTTTGTCTCAGGAGCCTGTTGCAAAGAATTAATTAGCTCATATGGATTTGCGGTTTGACATTTCTTGTTTTTTTCCAGTTCTACAATTAACAAACCTAGACCTAGCTTGTGCATTTGTGAATGTTCCCTTGTATGCTGTTGAGGACACCATAGATTCCATTAAAGTTTACATTTTATAATATGAATTTTTCTAACATTCAAACTTATATGCTCATCTTGTCCATTGTATTATAAAAAAAATCTAATGTTCTTGTTTCGTGTACAAGCTGTATGGCACACAGGAATGTATAAGAAACAGAACAATTATAGGAAAAAATTCTTCCTTTTAAAAGGCTGTTAGAAGACTTTTCTAATTTGTCTTTGTTTTGTTCCCTTCTGCAAGCAGAAGAACTTATATAGTAAGGGCTTCAGTAAGTGTAGTAGCTCTGCCAAGTTGGTGTCTGTTATAATTTTTCACGATGACAGCTTATAATGACATACACTGTTATGTTGCCAACTCTCATTAGTGTAAGCTAGCAGAACGTTAGTGCTGTCATTTTCTTAAGCCACCCTGGTTTTGCTATGCCATGGCATTACATCTTTGCTTTAAATCAAACATCTGCTCTTTGTGTCTACAAGTAAGTGAAGAATGCTTGTGGTATAGTACAGTAGGAAAAGCTAACATTTTGCTATTTATCCTGATAAAAACGTTAATGATATGAAAATGATATCTTCTTTTCAGCTTTAATGCCTGTGCTAAATCTTTTTTCCGATATTTGAATCTACAGTATTTTATAAAATACCTAACTCTTAATAAATGAATTCATTAAGACTTGTGAAAAGAAAGTGTTCATAAGTCTTCTTTGTAATACAAATTTTTATTTTAATATAACCATCTTGCTCTTATAATTTCATTCATAAAATTCCTATGATAACAATAACTACAACCTGGTTCTTATTAATGTCAAATTAAGTATCTTGTTACTTTCAATTCTAGGAAACAAGAGAAGTAATATATGGATATTTTTTCTAATAAGTTGTCATCTTAAAATTAAGTTTGATTGTGTGATTCATGCTTAGGAAATTGGATGCATCTTCAATGATTTTCTGAAGAAATTATCAGTTATTCCCGTTCTTTCTAGAATGTTGTCATCTGCCTACAAATACCAAGGATATATTTCCTATTTATGTAAGGGCAAGATGAATACTATTTGAAGATCTTAAGAAAATACAATACCAACAACTTTTAATATGGAAAATATTGAAAGCAATTTTTTAAATATTTCCAGCAAGAGTATTTATAGCAATTTAAAAATTTACTACTGTTTCAAACTGATAAAATGTGAGACAAATAACAAAAACAAATAAAAAACACTTCGACTTTTAAAAGCAGTGAGCTCAGTTTTTAAGGTCATGTTCACACTTCAGATTTACTATTTCTCTGAAAATATTACAAGAAATATGATGTCCATGGTATGTGCCTTCACAAACAAAACAATACTCTATGATTTATTTGATAACTACACAATCAAGAAACCGTGTTTCTGAATGAAAAAGATGGAATGGTGTTGAACTTTTAAGAGGTCTAAGCAGTCAGCAGTAAAAGATCTATATAATGGAATTAATTTTAGTTCATTAGGGAGCTGTTAACTAAAGCTGGATTACTGAAATTTGAATTTATACGCATGCGGAAAAAGAACAGTTGCAACAGATTTTTTAGTAGGATGGCTTTTTCATAGACAGTCCTCAATATACAAGGCTGTAAATTAAAAGCCCTATATTTAAGCCTCTCTTTTGAATGTCAGATTTGCCACATAGTTCTGTAATCTATGAATTATATTCAGAATACTGAAGAGAGAGAAATTTGAGAGAAAGATTTCTGGGGGAAAAAAAGATAACAGACTCCTGTGCCATTTTATTTTGAAAAGATTTTTTTTACTTTTCTTCTTGACTTGACCCAAGACAGAAATCTGTGGAAAAAAATGGTATTTAGATTCAAAGAAAATTCAAAAAGGGTGCATTTGAAACCCCAGCTGAGTTCTAGCAAGCAGCACTTTGCAGCTCTTCTCCATGATATTTTTTTCTCTGTGGGGGAAAATAATCATGGAATCATAGAATATCTCGTCAGAAGGGACCCATAAGGAACATTGAGTCTAACTCCCTTCTCCTTGCAGGACTACCTAAAACCAAACCATACTACCGAGTGTCGCCCGGATGCTCCTTGAACTCTGGCAGACTTCGTGCAGTGACCACTTCCATGGAGAACCTGTTCCAGTGATGGACCACTCACTCAGTGAAGAACTTTTTCCTGATGTCCAATCTGAACTTCCCCTGATGCAGCTTCATTCCATTTCCTTGTGTGCTGTTGCTGGACGCCAGAGAAAGACCAGCACCTTCCCCTCCTCTGCTCTCTTGAGGAAGTTGTAGACTGCAATAAGGTCACCCCTCAGCCTTTTCTTCTCCAAGATAAACAAACCAAGTGACCTTAGCCACTCCTTGTAAGTCTTGCCCTCGAGGCAATGGCGTTTCAGTTTGACCTTTGATTTGATTTGATTTTTCTTCTCATTCTTCCTGTGAAAGCAGACCAACTGTTCATGTCCATCTAGAAATGTAGAAATTGGAAATAGTTTCATCATCCAAGTATTTCCAAAGTTAATAAAATGCAAGGTTATTCTACAGCCATATGATCTTTATTTTGTTAAGTATAGGGGAAATATTAAACTTAAAATTCTTCAACTGAGATGCTAAGTTTTTTCCCAATCTGCCATTTCGTGAAGTTGATGTATTAATTTATGCTGATTTGGTCTGAGAATAGTTTCTGTGTAGAGTGTGTTTATACCAGTGTTGAATAAATGAAGGTGAAAAATCTATTTCACAGTCATGGATTGTGACTGAATTTACTGTTCAGTTAAATAAAGACAAGAGCAGGAGGCTGACAGCATGCCATCCCAAAGCTAAGATGGTCCTGAAGTGTATTTACTTTCCACTTGTGTCTCACTCACTCTCTGATAGCAGTAGTGATGCCAAGCCTGTAAAAGTAGCTGCAGGAAACTGGAAAAAAAAAGGAAGCTAAAAGTTGTAATGACTACCATTTTGAACTAAACAGATCTGAAAATATGTGAAATATTAATAAGAATGCTTTGCATGATATCAAAATAAAACCAGAAAAAGTATGACTACAAAATGACACACAGAACGAGACATGCCAGCATAACTCTACAGTGTGAAAGGAAAACCAATTGGATTATATTAAAGTGAATATAATCCTATTTAGAGTGCATTGACTAGAGATCCCACTTCTATCTCACACAATATACCCCACTTGATTTTTATTCTAGAACCTTCGGTTCTCCTAAAAGCTGTTACGGAGCTCTTTCTTTTCATATCACTATCACGTATATAAACATATATATGTCAAAGATAAATAAGCATTAAAAAAAGTCAGCCCAAGAACAAAGAGAAAAAATTTGCCACCATCAACACTATATTCTTCTGAGCAAGCATCTCAGGATACTGGTGACTTGTCATAATAGTTTCCTGGTCCAATTTTTTTTGAAGACCAAAGCTGGAGACCTTAGGACTGAGAGGACCTTTGGAAGTATAAACATAGTGTTAGCGAAGAATATTTCAGTTGATGTAATACGTACATATTTAAATTATATTACTGACTGTAAGTATTAGCTAAACTGTAACCAGAATAATAACTCCTTGCTGCATTTTGTTTAGACTCCTCAGGACTTAATGAGACTAAGAAAAAATTACTGGTTCCACATAGAAGGTGTGTTCCTTTTTACCCTTAACAAGATTTAGAGTGTAACAAGGAAGGAAGGAAGGAGAATTTTACTAATAGAGATGCAGGAGCTATTAATTCTCTAGTATACCATATATCACTAAGTTGTTCTATCTACACAATAATGATCTTGTCTAACTCCATCCTTTACACTGATCCTCTTTATAGTATAGTTAGTTTAAGGTTTCTAGAATCAGTTTATAGAAAGCAGCAGCTTATCAGCCTTCTCAAATCAATAGAGAAGATAAAATGAATCATCTTGCAGTCAGAGCTTTGATTTCTAGGGTTCTAAGCTATATGTTAAACCCAGAGTTAAAAGGGATTCTACGGGAGATGGAACAGCTTATGAAAGACAGCTTTTCTTTTCCATTTACATGCTAAGACCTTTGCACATATTCAGCTGTGAATATCTGAATTAAAATGGGAATACATCATTTGAGAATGCAAAACTAGCTTCTATCAACAATGGCATTTGCTTTAAATCAGGTCTTTTTAAATTCCCTACCTGTATTTCAAATCACAGATCATAAAGGTGAGAATTCAGAAGTCTCCTGTCCCTTACTGATCACTCATCAGTTGAGTTACTCTGATATTTGTTGTTGTGCAACTTTTAGCCTGAGGAATTATTGTTGCCCTCAGCAGCAGCCGCAGAAGCAGATGCTGGATTTGGTTTGGTGGCATGCATTCAAAAAAACTTAAATGTGAAACAAAAATGATTTCTGTCCTATTGCCAGATGGTCCCACTTTTCCATCTGCTGGAGAGATTTGAATTTGCAATCACTTTCTAAAAATGTTTTTGGGCCTTTGCGGTTGTATTTCTTTTTAAATGCTTGCTTGACTGGAAGCAAAACTCTATTTTGGTAGCTCTCTGAGGTTAGATCACCTGCTCACAGTATTACTGGGACTCCCTAGAAGGAAGATCGAGAAGTATTTTGGGTGGATGTCTAATGAACCTGACTGACATGTATGAGAAACATGGCAAGAGGTTCAAGGCTACTGCTGGATAAAAAGTAGCAGAAGCGTCCTCCTTTAAAACATAACACTTGCAAGTTAAACCATATGGCGTATTTCTAGAGAGCATGATCGGAGCACAAAAGTTATGCCTGGAAAAATACTCGAGAAATAAAAGAAAAAAAATTGTTTTTCTTTTTTGTTCAGACTATAAATCCAAGAAAAATCTTTTGAAAGCTAAATTTTCAGAACTGTTGATTGCATGGAATAAAAAATTATGACTCTTCAGTAGCTCAACATTGTTTTTCAACATACTGACACAGAAAGACAGCAACTACATATAACCTGAAAATTCCTCAGGACTGTGTGTTTAGCATCTCCAAAGGACCCTGTCACACCAGCGGTTTGACAGCATTCTTGTTGGTCACTACAACTGACCACATTAACAAACAATATGTTAAATAAATAAATAAATAAAATAAAATACCCACTAAATTAAGATAAAACCAAACACAACAAGAATGATATTTCATTTGACAACTCTGTTTACACGAGCTAGGTGTCATCTGTTAGCATTTGTTGTTGTCTGCAGTTATTCATGAATCTTTCCAATGCCCTAGTCACAGAACCCTGTATTTCCACACATCTGTCTTTACACATTTCAGGATCAACCTTTTCTCCTAAAATACTGTTGTGAGAAACTTCTCAGCAAACACTTGCCTAGATTTTTTGAATCTAGAGTACTAATCTTACATGTTTGTTCCAACAAGACTTCTGTATGTGTATTCGATTTAAAAACTCTCACAGTTTTTTGCTTCCTTTAGAATCCCTTGAAAATCCTGCCGCTCACATTCCAACCCCTTCTTCAGGTTGTCACATGACCATTCCTTTAATATAATTTGGATAAGGTTTTATAATCCATGTCTAAAAGGCAGGACCTAATGATACATAATGCTGGAAGAAAGAAGAGGAGGTATCCAGACAGGGAACAAGGAGAAAGCTTTTTTAATTACCAGGTGAATTACCCAGTGCCTAGAGTTTTGGTGGATTCTCTCTCTCTTTCAGTAAGACTGGATGCTTTCTAAAGAAATGTCTCTATAGCATTGTTGCCAGCTGATAACGTTCTCTGTCCTAGATTTTAGAAAGGAGGCAAGATACAGTGGTCTTTTTTTTTACTTACTTTGCATTCGTGCAGATGCGTACCAATGCACTGGTAACAAACCTGCCTATTTTGACACTGAGCCGGCTCATTTTTCTTCAGGGTGCATAGCCTGCAATACACTCATCACTCTTGAGGGTGGATTTGGGTAAGGTGGTGTGATGACACTGACGTAGAAGTGGTGATTCTCACTTAAATTCTAGAAAGGTTGTGCAAACTGCCCTTCTGGGGCATTAGGAATTATTCACTGTATGACTTTCACCTGTACGTACACGCAACAGAGAGAAAAGATAGTTTTTTGAAAGTACCTCTGTGGCAGTGCATACTCCAGTATGATAATAGCTTGCTTTCATGACAGGTGGTCTTTGAAATGGACTGAACTTCTGATGTCTGTAATGATATTGTTAGAATTGAAGTTTGCCACTGTGTAACTGCTGGAACTGCAGAGCGGTACAGGACAAAAATGTGTTATATGCTAGTAGATATGTAATGGACCCACCAGATTCTGTTTGTGTTCCCTCACTAATGTAGAATTTAGACCTGCTACACATTTCAATGTCCTCCTTCTCTAGTGATCTGCCTTCTCAAGACATATCAACTTTGCAAGTTGTAAACTTTGTTTCTCTTACAATTGACAAAGCATCTACATAGGAAGATTTCTCTACTTCTGCCACATTCATTAAGAAAAAAAAGCATTCTTCTTATCCTGTCACAAGAGACCATTTGTCCTTCAAAATTTCTCAGAGGAGTAGTCATAAGGAAATGCAAGTGTCTAATCTGTCTTAAGTAGTACTGTACATTGCTAAATACTTCCCTTGCCAACTGTATTCATTAGAGAAGCTCTTAATATTATTGAACTAGAGACAGTTCTTCACAGTTATGATTTTTCTGTGTCCTCCTTTTGTTCCCTCTGGGATTGGTACTCTCCTAATTTATGGCCAGCTAGATCATTCTTGACTGTCTGCTATTTCTACTGCTTTTATAATGAAACGCTTGAAAATCTGTCTATGAAAATACTTTGTCACATGGGCAATCATGCCCAGGAATGGACTAAGCAGAGAAGCTGTGGAAATTCTATGACTGCAAATATTCAAAGCTCCAACTTTGACAAGGCCCTGAACACCTTAGTATAATTTGACCTTAGAATCTAAGGCCTTCAGATGCCCATTGCAACTTGAATTATTCTGTTGCTCTATGATTCTCCCTGCTTTTTTTCCAAATTGTACACCACTTACAGCTATTCCCCCCAAAAATATATCTTACATTTGAGTATGTCTTTGTGTGAGTCTGAGTGGCAGTTGCCTTTTGTATGTATAATGTTGCTGTATTACAATTAAGTCAATTACTCGTTCAGTTCCTAGCCTGAAAGAAAGTTTCCATATGTCTTGTAGGAGGTATTGTGTGGTTTCAATGTGGAAGTTAAAATTTATTCTTTTGTTGCCTTATACACTAGCATGAATAAGCGCACATATTATACTGTGTGCTTAAATTAAAACAGCACAATCTGATTATATATCTAGTACAAAAGTTTTAGCCTGTAGGTTTTGTTACATCCTAGTTGAAGTTAATGGTGATGGCCTCCTAGTTCATTTAAACAGGAAAGCTGCTTAAAGCATCCATAGAGTGTCTTCATTTTAACCCTATTCAAAGAGCTATCCTCTAATATTGTGAATTGTCTGTTCACTGGGGAAAAACCCACTCAAATTAGGAACTTCATAACAAAACAGATGTTCTTCTCACAGGGCTACTCGTCAGCAAAAAACTATGAATAATGTACATAAATGAATATCTAATTAGGATTTTCTCCTTTACATGCATGGCTAAATGTTACTAATGATATGAATACTCCCTTCTAGTTATGTATAAAAATAGGAATGTTCCAAAATGCAATTAGTTATTTCCCCTTTTATAGATATTAACAGTATTATATTATATATAGTTTTATAAAAAGTATATGTATATACATAAATATATGTTTTGTATATATGTATAATATGTAACTATATATATACATACATAAAATGTATTAAACAAGCAGTTCCCAAGTGTTGTTTCTTTAAACATAATACACTGATGACTTGGAGACCAATAAAGAAATTAGATAAAATTACCTTCTTTGATACAAAATCTCTCAAAAAATAGCATCAGAAGCTCTTATGAAACAGTTTTCTTAAAGGTAAAATGGATTTAGGTGTTATTTCTGGTATAGTGTATTGCTAAACCATTTTTAATATCAGCTAGAGATCATGCAAGTCTGAACCTAACCTACTTGTTGCTAAATAAATATGCCCCAGGATACTACTAATGCATAAATGTATGTGGAGATGAAAGTCATGGACTCTGGCGGGGTGCTAGCCAAAGACCTTTATTATTTACAAAGTTGCCCTTATATACTACTTGCTATTGTTCACGTGCTATCAGAAGCATTCCGATAGGGTACTGCCTTAGTTGCATGCGGCTTTGTTCGTAACCTAATTGGTGAATTCTACTGTTCACGCGTCCTGCACGAGCCGGATACCTTCCTTTTTTGGGTCGATGGATATCCCCTTAGTTGTTACTTTCTCAATCAGGGGCACAGGGCCAGATCATCAAGGTCAAACTCGCTGAGGCCTTGCTCCACATCTCCCCCTTTTTGTTTTTCTATCATCATTACCCGATTCATCATTTTTTGAATCATGTTTCTCACACAACATAGCAAGCAAGGCACAATAAGCATGATACAGCAAAATATACTTATCTTTAACAATCCTGTTTTAACAATTGACTGCAACCATCCTGTGATTCCCCAGCTCCTCAACAAGTCGTCCAACCAAGATGTTCCAGCACTACTTGCAACCTCATGGAAAATTTTTGCATGATTCCATATTTCTTGCACGTCTGTAAGAATTCACCCTGTATGGTCCACAAAGCTACAACAGCTTTCATTTATCATTGTACAGACCCCACCTGCTTGAGCGGTCAAGATATCTAGGCCTTTCTGTTTTGAAGAACTACCTTTTTCACTGAGTCCAATTCGGCTTTCAGGCCTAGTATCGCATCGGCCGTCTTATTGGCAATCACCTCCATCTCTGCTGAGATGTTTCTAATTGTTTGCTCTAGCTGAAGAACACCTAAGCTGGGAAAAAGCATCCTAACAAAACTGTGGTACCTTGTGTTATAACGAATCAATGGGTTTGAGTGCTTGCTTCTTTTCGCTCAAAATCTCCTCCATGTGACTCTCAGTATACCCTGCATGTCAGTATGATTATACAACTGCAACAGAAGGGCCAAAACTCCCATGGTACATCCCCCTGTCCAATTCTTTGATAATTGCTTCCTAGCCCGCAAGTCCCCACACAACCACCAGAATCCATCCGGCAGGTTGCAGCTGGCATTTATAGCTAAGGCGTAATTCGTTGTTGCTCTGCCAAATAGATAATCTGCCCATTGTTGGGTGCCCACCCCTTCTTAGTATTTATCTGGCCTAAGGACGTCAAAACTGTGTTGCAGTTTTAACTTAATCGCAGACCAATTACCACTAGATTTGTGGAAGGATCCTAGATTCTTGCCTCCTATGCTGTAATTGATAAACGCCACACTCTCATTTACCAAGGTCAACACAAAATTAGTTTCTTCCGTGGTCACATCCCCTTGCCTACAGATTTTAGATGAATTATTCAAGCTATATGGATCCAAATCCATCCAATTACACCAAGGGATTCCTAGGACTGGGGAGTCCAGTTGGTCAGCAGTCCCACAAAGCCAGCAATCCTTAACTTTAGTATAATTCACTACTGCCTTAAGAAGCTCTACATATGCGTTTGCATTAAAAGCAGTGTTAGCTACCCCTATTCCCAGTAGATATACCTTGATAAGAAGGCCTGTAGTCATCATGGTTTTCCCTTTCTCTTCCACCCAAATCGTCGTTCGCACTGTCCTGTTGTCTTTTCGCAGTCACTTTCCCAGACCTCCCCCAGCCGCGGAATGCAGTGTGCTCTTCCACATAGGAACCTGATAATCTGCGCGCTAGCTGACGCGTGACTCTCTCTCCTACAAAATCTACACAGTCCTTCCCAATATCGCGAGTAACAATACCAATAACACGTGCAAAGTACACATTCACAGAGAGTCCACAAACTGTGTCAGGTAGATGGACATGCGAGGCATGGGATTTCCATCTCCTGATGATCCTCTAAACACCTGTTCACTTCCACAGTATGTTCCAAATCAAGAGCTAGTGGTTTAAAGGTCAGAGTACCGTAAACCCCGGTGCAAGAGGTGTTTCCGCTTGGTGTTTCTCCAAAAAGTGATCGGTTGAACTTGCGTAGCTCCCACGGATCAACCCCAAATCAACGACACATCAGCCGTCAACGGGGAAATACGGATGGGTGCACTGAGCTGGGATCCACCGTGGTCCTCTATCTGTAGAAACACAAGAATATCCTCGACTACAAGTTATCATATCAAATGGTCCCTCACACTTATTCGTTTCTAATGATTTCACCCATACCCGAGCCTTCTGTTCCGATGGTATACCATGTGTCAGATTAATGGACAAGAAATGCTTCATTATAACTGGTTTTTGATTTTCACTTACCATTTGATTGTCTTCTCTGATTGTTAGATGATTCAGGAGATATAGGGCCTTTTGTAAGCGCGCTTGTGGAGATTCCCCTATCATTCCCCCTTTTTGTTTTTCTAGGGTCATTTTAAGGGTTAGATGTGCTCGTTCCACTATTCCTTGGCCTTGAAGGGAGGGTGGGATTCCCGTTGTATGTTTTACACCCCATTTAGATAAGAATTCTTGAGTCTTTGCGCTTATGTACCCATTATCTGTCTTAATTTGATATGGGACACCAAGGGCAGCAAATGCACCCCCCCAGTGTCAGAGAATGTCTCTACCTCTCCCTCCCGTTTCGGTCATACCCCATACGGCCCCTGAAAACGTGTCAACAGACACATGAACATACTTCTGCCTCCCAAATTCAGGGATGTGAGTGACGTCAGTTTGCCAGAGTTGCAACGCCTGCAGACCACGGGGATTAACTTCCGCAGGCTGCAAGGGTGCAATCTGTTGACAGTTGGGACATGTTTGGACAATAGTGCGTGCCACAGTCCAGGGCAGGCGAAACTGGTGACGCAACATCTTTGCTGATTGATAGAAAAAGGTATGTGACAGTTGGGCTTGTTCAATGGTATTTGGAACTGGTGCGGCCCATGCTGGTGCTGCAAGATGGTCCGCACGCGCGTTACCCTCTGTTATGATTCCTGGAAGTGCTGTATGACTGCGAATGTGTAAAACATAATAAGGATTAGTACGTTGACATAGCAAATCCCACAACTGTTTAAACAACAAAAACAGTGGTTCATTATCGACATGTTTTAACCATGCCTTCTCAAGATGGGTAACAATGTTTGCGACATATTGTGAATCAGTGACCAAATTTAGTGGATCCTGCCAGTGTGTAAACACCTGCACAACAACGTGCAGTTCTACAATTTGTGGTGACCCTAAGGTTTGGTGGATTTAATGCTGCCAATTGCTGCCATCATACCAAACGATGACTGCCTTTCCTGACCGACCTGAACCACTGGTGAATAACGTAATGCCATCAATTGGAACAGACTGACACAGTGGCGGTCAGGCCAGGTTAACTTCTGTACAAAAGGACAACAACTTACGAGACAGAAAGTGAATAGAGATCTGTCCTGTATAGTTTTCTAAAGCCACTTGGAGGCTTAGGCTGTTGGCTTGGCAGCAAGTTAAATAATCCTGAGTGAGATGTACAAAGAGAGTATCAGGCTCCCTTACTGTCAGTTCTAGCGTTCACCTGTGACCCTTTNGAATTAACAGGGAAAACATTTTGACGCAGGTGACTATAATTTTCTGAGGCTGNTGAGGTAAAAAGATCCATTCTATTATGGATAGAGGATCCTTCTCTTCATCCTCATTCCACTGGGCTAATAATCCTACAGGTTGTTTAGACTGATTAATAACATACCCTTTATTAAAACCCTTTCCTTCTTGGATTCGCTGTGCTTGACGGTGGCAAATCACCTGTGACACTTCTGCTAAGTCTTCCTGTGCTGCTGTTGTCAAACTAGGAGAGGAGGCCAGAGTTGGGGCCCCTTTCAATAGGTCAAACAATGGCTCTAGTACACTACTGTCTATTCCCAAAAATGTCCTCACCCAGTTAATAGACCCCAACAGTTTTTGAAGGTCGTTCAGTGTTTTGATGTCTGTTTGTAATTTTACAGCTTGAGGTTCGATGGCATGCTCGAGTATTTTCCATCCTAGGTACTTCCATGGAGCTTGACGCTGTGTTTTCTCAGGAGCTAACTGTAGGCCGTAAGCCTTGAGGCTAACAAGGGTATCTCGTATCACCGGTGTCAGTGCCTCAGGTGTTTTTCCTGCAAGTAGTATGTCATCCATGTAGTGATACCAGATGATATCTGGATATTGTTGATGAACTGTAAACAGTGCTTTGGCTACATATATTTGGCAGATAGTGGGACTATTTTTCATTTCCTGAGGTAGTACTGTCCAGTGGTACCGTTGCATAGGTTCTTGATGATTTACTGATGGTAATGAAAAGGCAAATCGCAATGCATCTTCAGGAGCAAGAGGTATAATAAAAAAACTGTCTTTTAAGTCCATGACGATAATATCGCAGTTTCGGGGAATCATTGTTGGAGAGGGCATGCCTGGCTGCAGCGCCCCCATGTCCTCAATCACTGCATTGACTTGTCGTAGGTCGTGTAACAGTCTCCATTTACCACTCTTTTTCTTTATGACAGACACAGGTGTATTCCACTGGCTAGTGGTAGGGACAATGCATCCTTGCTGTAGTTGTTCATCCACTAGTGTTCTCAATGCATCGGCCTTCTCTGATGATAGGCGCCACTGGTCCACCCACACAGGCTTTTCAGTGAGCCACGTGAGACAAATAGTAGGCTCAGTTGCAGCAGCCCCTTCTAAAAATGCTGACTTTGAGCAGAGGTGCCTATCGTTACTCCCCATGAGCAAAGGACATCCCGCCCCCATAAGTTAAGAGGGACATCCACAACAAATGGACGGATGTTTGCTGCCTGCTTTTCCGGTCCGATAACTTGAATGACATGAGCACTTTGTCGGGAGCTAGACACGCCCCCAATGCCCATAAGTCCTGTATTAACGAATACTATCCCACAGGTCCGCGGCCATCGGGAGGCACTAATGATGGTTACATCTGCCCCCATATCTACCATCCCTTTAAGCGTTACTTGCTCGGGACTCGCATTCACATTCCTCAAGCGTCAGGTTAAGGTGGGCCAACCTGTTTGAATTTGTTGAGTCCAAAAAATTTCTGGTTCACCTGTGGACCCAAACCCTCCATCTCTCCGTGTTGTTTGTTCCACTTTTGGCACTGCACTCTGAAAGGGAACTATCTAGGCAATTCAACTTCCCGCAGGTACATGCACAGGGGGAAATGGAGTCCACAACATAGCCGATACTTGTCCTGTAAAATCTGTGTCTGCGACTCCTGGGAGTACAAAAAGACCCTGAGATGCAGTACTGGAGTGGCCTAGCAATAAAGCACTTAAATTGTTCCCCAAAAGTCCCTTTATACTAAGAGTAATCTTATGGACGGTCTGGTCGTTTATCGTGATGCTGGCGGCTGTGGTGACATCCACTCCAGCACTTCCTGAGGTTTTTGCTGTGAGGTGAGCCAAGCCTGTTGAGGTTGCTGTCTCCCCCAGCTCAGGCCTGCTTGGGGCGCTGAAGGTATTTGTATCGGAGCGCGCCCCTGCTTCGCGCTGGGCTTCCCGTTTCCCAACAAGGGCCTGCCATCTGCATCGTACTTCGAACGGCATTGACTAGCATGATGTCTGCCTCTCCTGCATCGCGGACATATTCCGAATAACGAAAGAGTGGCCCCAGATGATGGTGTCGAAATCTGACTGCCCCTCTCAGGACAGTTTCGCTTAAAATGACCAGGCCAACCACAGCGGAAACAGGCTCGGTTGCCTGTCTGCAGGGCTGTGGCCAGGGCGGCCGCAAATGCCTCATTTTTATACGTGACTGACCCCACACAATTACACGTCTCAATCATCTCTACCAGAGAAGGGTTTCGCAGAGCCCGCAACAGCCTTTTACAATCCTCATTAGCTTTCTCTAACACCCATTTCATCAGTACAGCCTCCTTCACCTCCAAATTTTCTATCTGTTTGTTGATAGCATTCTGTAGTCTGTCTACAAATTGCATGTACGGTTCACTGGACCCCTGCTTGATGGTCGTAAATGATTTCTCTGCCTTGCCAGTATCGGGAACCTTGAGTATAGCCTGCAGTACTAAGTCTGGTGACTGCTGTAATATCTCTGGAGCGAGCCGTGCCTCCAACTGTGGCGTCGCTGACGGAGGCTCCCCCTTAAGTTGGGAAATTCCAGCAGCAAACAATGGATCACCTTGTTGTTGCCCAAGATTTAGCATAGCGGCATGTTCACACATCCCTCTCCAGTGCGACAACCACAATACTCTCTGAGTTGGTGTGAATATTAAGTCCGTCAATGCTTTGATATCAAGAGGAGTCAACAAATAACCCTTCATAACAGACTGTAATAGACTCTGTGCAAACGGCGAAGTGAGACCATGCTGCATAATAGTCTTCCTTAACTCCTTAATAAGGTCCCATTGTAGCAGTTGCCACTCATTAGGTCCCTGATTTTGAGTAATTACGGGACATGCCAGAGCTGTGGCGGTCTTTACCTCCCCTTCTGCTATCGCCTTGTGCCTCACACTCTGCCAGTGTGCTACAGGGTCATAATTCGTGGTGAAAGCTGAGCCGTAAGGAAGAGACTCACTGTCTCCCGGATCAAAGAACGATTTATTGCCTGATTGTGGTTCGCCTGCTGTGAACCCTGGAAGACAGGACGATGAGACTGGAACTGGCTGGTCTAAGAGTGGAGCAGAGGGGGATGTCTGCGTCTGGGGTGCTGTTCCCTCTGAGCTACCCAGTTCCCCTGGGGAGTCAGCCATCGGCACTGTCGCTACAATAGCAGCTGCCCGAGCAGTACGGTCTACTTTAAATTGTTTCAAAGAGTCAGTAACCAGGCTCCAGGTTGTCAGGATCTTTACCGCGGTAGTATCACCTTTGGTGGTGGCATCCCACAAAAGCTCCCCCATCTTAGTCCATGTATCTATCAAAAATGCTGTCTGTGAATTCGCTGCCATGCCTTTGTTTTTAAGCCAGGTGAGCAGCAAACGGAGCGTGGGCTCTTCATAAGAAATCCCGCGCTTCTCTAATAGATTCTTAAGTAAACGAACTATAACCTGTTCCTCAGAGGACAGCTGTGATCCCATTGTTACGTCCCCAGCCGCTCACCTTCTTTTCCAGGTGTTTTGTTGTCCGGACTGCAGCTCTCGGTTTACCCGTTGCCTGCTTCTTCTTAAGTTCGGCTGGGCTCTCCACCAGATGCTCTATTTTCTGCATTCTGTCCCTGTTTGGGTGCCATTTGTGGAGATGAAAGGCACAGACTCTGGTGGGGTGCCAGCCAAAGACCTTTTTTACTTACAAAATTGCCCTTATATACTACTTGCAATTGTTCATGCATTATCAGAAGCATTCCGATAGGGTACTGCCTTAGTTGCATGCGGCTTTGTTCATAATCTAATTGGTGAATTCTACTGTTCACGCGTTCTGCACGAGCCAGATACCTTCCTATTTTGGGTCGACAGATATTCCCTTAGTTGTTACTTTCTCAATCAGGGGCACAGGGCCAGATCACCAAGGTCGAACTCACTGAGGCCTTGCTCCACAGATGTATAGTGAACTTCACCATCATGATGGCCCTTTTTCTCGACAAAGTGCTTGCGTTTGTAATGATTGCAAATTGTTCCCTAAAAAGAGATATTTTCATGAAACCTGTTCTCAGATCTGTTTAGCCAAAGAAAGTGTTGGACTAATAGCTATTGTTGTGTTGCACATTATCATTTGGCATGATTCTGTTCTAGCAAAGTCCAGTTTTGGAGATAGAAGGACTGTTATAATTTTGGTCTGATATAAATATGAACTTGTTCCATACAAACCACAGACTATACTGTTTTATTCTGGGTAACACAGTAATTTCAATATATGCTCACAATATCACTCACTGGATTTACACATACTTTGGAATTTGATATCACACATAGAAACAAAAAAGCTATTCAAAAACTGCTTAATATTGAAACATTTGCAAGGCTTGACTTGAAAGTTCTAGCAGAGGGAGAAATGGCATGAAATGTTATTGAGTAGTTCCCATGGGAATGTGTTAAGCAGTTCACTGAGCAGAGATTGAATCAGCATTCTTCTCAAGTTTTACTAGGTGAGTCTGGCAGGGAAAGATTCAGTTTCAGGCTGTGATGCCTTCACTCATATGTCTAAATATAGGTGTCTACAAGTGATCAGGCTTTCAGTTTCCCGGTTTAATTAGAGAAGATATTGTCTGTTCAGCTGGTGGAGGCTGGTGAGAGATCCAGCTCTTGGCCATGCAGAGGAGATGGTAATCTGAGTTTCATTAGACTCCACACTCTAAGCTGACAAGAAAAACAACTACCTTGTTAGACATTAAACCCATCTCTAGGTACAGCAGGCTCAATTTAGTAGCTAACACATAGGTTACCAGATTAGCTGAAGTTGCCTTAGGATAATATATCTGTCCTGCAGATGTTGCTAAAGAGGGTACAAGTCTTCTTTTGGCCCTGTGTCATACCTGCTGGCACCTACACAGACCAACAGAAGTGACTCAAGGCTGGTAGAAGACCTCTGCCAGCTTGGGGTGACAGGTGAAGATGATATAGAAGGCCTTGGGACATTGCAAGCAGCACTAGGTTTTCCATTTACATAACTGAATTTATATCAACACGCTGCCAGATGAATTTTGAGAGGTTTAATTTCAAACTAATTCCCACATCTAACATAGAATAATTATAGCCTTCCTCTCTAAAGTTTAATTTACTGGCATATTCAGTCTATTTCCAGGATCCCCCATTCTGGTATTTGTTTCCAAATATTGTCTGATGCTTGCTGTTACTTTATAAATTACAGAAAATTGTTTCATATTTTTCTTTTTCAAAGTGATACAAGGTAAACACATTCTTAAGTTCATATAGCTATTAAGTATGCACAAAGACACATGTAAAATACCACACTGATCTCTTTCTTATTTCATCCTATTCTGTATTTGTCATGGTTATTGTGAAATACTTATTCCTGTATTAGGCAGTGAAGCCATAAATGAAATCTGTCTTTCCTGTAGGCCACATACTTTTTTTAAGTGTAAATTGGTAGATCTAACCTTTAACTCCTACCCTGTAGAGGCACTTATGTCTTAAGAACACATGTAATTTCAAGCTGCCAGAATGAAGTCTGAAGTCATGAAAACAAACGTGGAACTAACTCTCAGCTGGAACAATGAACTGAAATGTCATCAGTGGCTCTAATCCTACTCTAGAGATACAGAAAATTCACAAGACACAAAGTACAATACTGAAGACAATTTTTTTATGTCCACTGTGCCTTTGAGAGTTGCTGGTGTGTATTTAAGCAAAAAAGTAACAGATGGGGTCAGCTATTCACTTTTGGGTTTTGCATTGTTTTTTAAACTGTGGTTAATTCTAAAACAGAACTAAAAGTGTTCCTATTAGCTAATAAGGAAGGATTTGTAGAGTGCGTAAAGTTTTTTTATAAGTATAGCTGGGAAAAAAGATGACGAGCTTTTGGGCATGCCAGCCCTTTTTCAGGTTTAAAATAGAAACAAGCCTGCAAGATAAATACTAGGTAAGAGCAATTGCTGTGGGTTTAACTTCATTATGTTAATCATTTAGACAATTTGAAGAAAAGGCACCTAGCACTGGTACTGCTGAGTGAGATGTGGGTGAGATTCCTAGCTCCGACAGGAAAGAGAGAGGCAGTTAATTATTGCTTTTGGTGTAGTGAAGAGGAGGATGAAGGTTAGGCAAAACCAGTGTGCTATCAAACTGGTATCTCTACTGGGTCTGCAATTTTTAGTACCAAGTAGAACTATAATTTAGTTCACAGGCTTGTCTTTTGAAAATACTATGTACGTCACCTTTGAGTTAGGATTTGGAGGGCAGCAGGTGAGGTCTCCCAGCTGTAATTGTTTGAAATTCCTCTCTACTGTTTGATTTGCTTATTTTCGATATCAGAGATTCCATTACCACACTCAGTACATGAAATTAAGCATGAACTAAGAACATATATTTGTGTGATCTGTGGATCTGTGGATTGTCATCAGTGAATTTGTGGATTGTCATCAATGACATCGACAGAGGGATTGAATGCACCCTCAGCAAGTTTGCAGATGATGTCAACCTCACTGGTGCATTTGATGTGCTTCAGAGATGGCATGCCATACAGAGGGACCTGGACAAGCTGGAGAAGTGGGCCCATGTGAACCTCATGAGGTTCAGAAAGGCCAAGTTCAGGGTCCTGAACATGGGCTGGGGAAAGCCCTGATATCGATACAGACTGGGGGATGAAGGGATTGAGGGCAGCCCTGCTGAGAAGGACTTGGGGGTACTGGTGGATGCAAAGCTGGACATGAGAGAGCAATGTGTGCTCACAGCCCAGAAATCCAACCGTATCCTGGGCTGCATCAAAAGAAGTATAGCCAGCAGGTCGAGGGAGGTGATTCTGTCGCTCTTCTCTGCTATGGTGAGGCCCCACCTGGAGTATTTCATCCAGCTCTGGAGTCCCCAGCACACGAAGGACATGGATTGATTGGAGCGGGTCCAGAGGAGGGCCACAAAAGTGATCAGAGAGATGGAACACCTCTCCTATGAGAAGAGACTGAGAGAGTTGGGATTATTCAGCCTGAAGAAGAGAAGGCTCCAAGGAGACCTTACAGCAGCCTTTCAGTAGTTAAAGGGAGCTTATAAGAAAGACAGAGACAGCCTTTTTAGCAAGGACTGTTGCAATAAGACAAGGGGCAATGCATTTAAAGAAGGTAGATTTAGACCAGATATATGGAAGAAATATATTACAACAAGGGTGGTGAAACACTGGAATAGGTTTCCCAGAGAGGTCATGGATGCCCCATCCCTGGAAACGTTCAAGGTCAAGTTGGATGGAGGTCTGAGCACCCTGATCTAGTTGAAGAAGCCCCTGATCATTGTAGGGGAATTGGACTACATGACCTTTAAAGGTCCCTTCCAAGCCAAAGCATTCTATGATTCTACGATTTTTTTCTGCTCGTGTTCTGGGCGAGTTGAAGGAGTAGGAGATTGAAGAGGGTGTGAGAACTCCTCTTGAGAAAGCATCAGAAATTAAAAGCTCTAGGAGAAGAATAAGATTTCCTTAGATGATATTGGATCATGCAGGTAAGTCAGACTACTCAAGGCAGCTGTGTTTCTAGGGTCTACTTCTAGGATTTCAGGATGCGAGTTAAATGAGTATAATAACCTATGGCTGAGTTTTTTTACTGTCTGAATATAGTGTAAATATATAGCGAAATCCAGAGTTCAGAGTTGCACTTAACATCTGTGGTAAGCACAACTGCAGTTATATAACCTTCAAAATATATATCATTACCCTGCATCCCACTGTCATTTTGCCAGACCCTCCTCTTCCATCACATCAAGTATAAACTACTTCAGAAGCTGCTATGATCTCTTACTCACTTTAAAAAGTTGATGGATAGATCCATTTGTTCCATTGTACTAGTTTCTATCACCTTCATCTTCCAAACAGGCAGATTAATGTGTTTAGGGTTTTTGTGCTGTCCTTTTCTGACTTCAGGGCTCAATGAAGGCTCACAAGTATATTTTTGCCACAACCAGCAAGCTACCAGAAGCCCTCAGCAGCTGTTCAGGCCACTTCATCATTGTGGTGACAATTGTGCTGATGGTTAAGCTATCTTCATATGCTATTGTGCAGATCAGTATTGTATTTTTTTTGTCTCCATTCATTCTCTCTTCCTTGCTATCATGTGTCTTACACCAAAGTGTTTTTTTTTGGAGCTAGTTATTGTTTTCCAATTTCATACAGTTCAGTGTTGGTCACATACATTAAAATAGATCTTGATTTTCATGGTTAAACATTGTGGGAAATAATTAGAATTATGTCATTACTGGACATTGCTGACACATAAACCTTTGGAGAGTTTCTTTGATTTGCTGAAGATTTTTGCCACAGAAAGTATCATTGAGGACTGAACAAGAAACTGAGAAACCTGTGTCATGGGAAACCTGTAAAACATGAGGAATGATATTAAAACTGTCACATCATCGCATCTGCACTTATAAACTTTCTAAATTCTATAGTTTTTTGTGTCTAATGAACAAATGCACCACACTCCTAAAAGATAATCTACTATAATATAACAGTTAGTTTGACAGACTTTCTAATGAAGACGAGATGAGAGAAAGAAGAAACCTCAAATCCTGAAGAAAATCATGGATCTTCTTTTGTAGTATGTTCCATCCAAAAGAGAGAACACCAAAGCAAACTCAAAAACAAAGTAAATACCTGAGTGCTTGATCACCTATTTGTGATTTTTTTATCCCTAACGAGTAATTTCTAATCTTTGATGTGCATAAATATGAAAAAAGATTTCACATGTCAGTCATCAGTATGTTGTTTGAAAACTACATTTAGAAAATTACCTCACTGAGGTGAGATCTCAGTCGAGATGCTTGATATTGTTAGTGGTTTAATACACAACAGAACAAAATTGTTTTGTCAAAATGAATTGATGGATGTTGAGAGGCAGTGTGGCAGAAGTTTTAATCTCCTAATATGGCAAGTATAATTTGTTGTCTACCTGAAATTACTTTGTGGCATGTAAGGACTAGTGAACCACGATAAACCAATGAATACTGCTTAATCATTTAATATTAACAGTGAATTAAATGAAATTTTTGGAATAATACCTTTACTAGCTTTCTTTGAATAAAGTCAAGAAGAAATAACTCTATCATTCTCTCACAGATGTTCATTGATAGCACAGAAAAAAGGTATAAAATGCTTCCAGCTTTCTTTAATTCCCATTTACTCTCCAAATAAGCACCATACATTTTTACCCTACCAAAACAGTGATAATTAGTCTCGTCATACAAAACTGTTTAACACTGTTGATTTTGTATTGTGCAGTTGAAAAATTACAAAAAGCCCCAGCATTCATGTGTTAAAGCACCACATCACACCATGAACATTCGAGATATCTTTTTGTTCTCTTCTGTGCTGTCTGAGAGGTGAAAATTTATCTTGGAACTATGCTGAATAGTTCTAAATAGTCTAGGTAGCTGCAAATTGGAAAGCATGGCAGATAACAAGCAAAGTTTACAGGACTTTTTCCCCTAATATTTCAATGGGTAAGTTCTGATAAGATGTGGCAAATAGCTGCTGATGGTCTCAGACCTGGAACAGGCACTATCATCACGATACCAGTACTCAATTCAATCATTGGATCTAGTCATGGAACCACCCACCTGTAGACACACAAAGAACCCCATTAATCCCTCTTCTGATCTTGGAAGCAGACTTGACACCTGGAGTGTTATTAGAACAAGAGATTTTGTTTATCATTTATTTAGACTGCAACTTGCAGGGCACAGCTGCCCAGCAAGGAAAAAAAAAAGTTCCAGTCACCCAACTTGTATATCCTATCCTCTTTTCCTGTTTCTTGACCATCCTTTTTGTTGCCCTTGTACCTCCCTTCTTTCAAATTTCCTTCAGGTAAACCATCTGCCCCTACTTGCATTTTCCCCCTTGGTCTCAATTTTGCTCCATCTGTATCCAGTCTTGGTAGTTCTAATACTGTGACCTCGATCATCTCTGCCTCTCTTGATGTCACACATGGGGTTATCAAGGCACTACTGCCTATGCAGGACTCTACTCCCTGAAAAGCCCCAGTGCTCCCCTTCAGCTGCCTGTGACGTTTGTCTGTTTCTTGTACACTTCTCCCTTAGTCACCTGTGCAATCTCTCAGACCCTTGTGCTGTTTCTTGTCATGTCCAGCAATTTCTCATGTCACGTTTAGTGTTTTTCTGCTGCTCTAACGAATTTTAGCCTATCTTCAGGAGATACATAGTATTTACAGTGAATGGGGAGCAAGTGATTAGTGAATTGGTAAAACTCATTCACCTCATTCACTCATAACAGTGGAAGCTCTTTGTTCTCATACAGACTTTAAAATTGCTCTCATATTTTGAGGTGGTTAACATAAAAATAAAATCAAATTCGTATGGGTCACAGTCATGTTGTGACACTTCATGTAATTTACACTGTGGAAGTCACTCCGTTCTCTCTCATCCCCATAGCTCTTATCATTCCACAAAAGCACTGAGCTTTTCTCTGAAGTGAAACTGAGGTAGGTATCAGTCTGTTGCTGCTGCTGCCTTCTTTGCCAGCCTTCGTGAATATAAAGAAACTGTCAGTTGTCACAGCAGATTAATGACAAAATAGTAATTTTTTTGTTTCTGTTATCACTTAATATTTTGTATTGTTGTGGCCTTCCTTCTATAGTCCTGCAGACACATGATTTACTATGTTTTTACTCTTATTTACATGACGTTTCTGAACACTGTGTGATATCACAGGTTGATGATGAGAAACACCATTGCTATCTATGGAAAAATTAAATATAAAAAAATACTTAGCATAAAATGCAAATACTATGAAAGTTATTATTAGAACTTATGTAACATTTCTTATAATATATTACAGACCAACAGTGATAAAGATATTTAGTAAGTTTCTTCTTCCTATGCTTAATCACTTTGCTACAGTTTTCTATGGGACTTAGCCCGTAGCCTACGGGACTTTTTCTGGAGTGTTTCTGGTAGTTCATAAAAGTGTGGCTTATGTAAGGAGTGGGGTAGGGTTTTCCGGGTTTCGAAGGCAAAAAAAGTGATGACAAAGTCTGCACATTTTCTCAGAATAAATTATAGAATCATAGAATTATTTAGGTTGGAAAAGACCCTCAAGATTATCGAGTCCAACTGCTGACCTAACACTGCGAAGCCCACTGATAAACCATGTCACTAAGAACCACTTCTACAGGGCTTTTAAATACCTCCAGGGTTGGTAACTCAACCAGTTCCCTGAGCAGCCCGTGCTAGTGATTGACAAGCCTTTCAGTGAAGAAATTTTTCCTAATATCAAATCTAAGCCTGCCTTGCTGTAACTTGAGACCATTTCATCTTGTCCTATCACTTGTTGCTTGGGAGAAGAGACCAACACCCACCTCACTACATCCTCCCTTCAGGTAGTTGTAGAGAGCAATAAGGTCTCCCCTGAGCCTCCTTTCTTCAGGCTAAACAAACCCAGTTCCCTCAGCTGCTCCTCATAGAACTTGTTCTCTAGACCCTTCATCACCTTTGTTGCTCTTCTTTGGACACACTCCAGCACCTCAATGTCCTTCTTGTAGTGAGAGGCCTGAAACTGAACACAGTATTCAAGGTGTAGCCTCACCAGGGCTGAATGCAAAGGAACAATCACTTCCCTAGTCCTGCTGGCCACCCTGTTTCTGATAAAATTATACTAGAATTAAATATGTAAAGAAACATTTTAATTTTGTAAAGGAATTCCAGTGTAAAATGCATAATTATTTATCTATAATCCTAAATATTAAATTATGTTGGAGGCAGTTCTTTTAAAAACATGGAAACTGACAATATTCATCACTTCATAAAAAGCTATTATAACATAATTCTGTATTGGACATTACATATTGCAACACACATATATGTGTTGATAGGATGTGATATTGTATACACTTGGTGTTGTTAGAAGATCGAGGGTAAAACTAGTGACATCTATTTATTCACTAGAAATATAGACAAGATCCTGAAAATCCAAAGCTATGAAACCACCATTGTAACTCACTATTGACTAACTGTAGTTTCTGAAAACAATTCTCTAAAGCATGACATTACAATTCACTAAACCAGAATGCTCTTGTTTTTTTTCAGCTCAGTATAGATTAAGAAAAGCTAGTAGAAAGTACTTGTAAATTTTTATCAATGAAGTCACTAATCAGAATGAATAGAAGTATTAGAATTTGACACTCAGTTAAAAAATTCCTGGATTTCTGTAATACAGATATTCAAAATCAGTAATATAGAAAAACCACTGCTAAAACAGGCTGTAGTAAAAGGTAAGTTCATATGGCACACGATGTTTCCCAGGGTTTGCTGTTAGCTTGGTTTATCTTATCCACCCAAAAGGAAGTGAAGCCACTTGAGAAATATGTACTTCCAAAAACTGACAAGAGTGACACACTGACAAACTAGACTGTTTTCTGGGTCTGCATTAACCATTGCCAAAACAGAGTGACCTCACGCCTCGTTTACTGACCACCAAACCTGTAGCTCTTCTCTTTGTTTTTTTCTGAAAACATTAAAATCTTTACAAATATAAGAAAGACTATGGAAGTGTTATAAGCATACTTGGAAGTAGCAATTACTGGAGTGGAAGGAGAATTAGTTGGTGAAGCAGAAGGAGGAAAACAAGAAGAGCAGTTAACACTGTTTTTTATTTTAAGCTGTATGTGAATTTGGGTATAAAATGAGAGTGGAAGTTGGCTGGTGTCAAGGTGTATCTACAGTTTATACTGTTCAGTGGCCTTTTGTCATACAATGAAAGTGGATGTTTCCTTCATCTCAAGATTTATCCTTAGGGGTGCCACAGGAATTGCTGAAGGAGTATTTTACACGACTTCAGATCATCTGTAAGACAATGGCCACATCAGACTGGAATATGTAATCAGAGTGACGCCGCTTGGTAGCAGAAGAGCAAAGACACAATCTTTCCATCAAAGTATTAGTAAATGGAAAAAGGGGACCAAATCCACTATGACTTAGAAGTTAGTATCTAGAGGATGGAAATACGTGTCCAAAAAGACTGAATGTTTTTCTGTTGCCATCATAAAGAGTGAATGACAATTGAGCTAGTAAGCACAGTAACCTCAACAGATGGCCCTGTTATACAAACTTCAGTTTCTTTGTTTGCTGTAGAAGCTAAACAACATTTGCACAATGCAAATAACAAAGTATCATAAAGAAAGAAGTAAATTCCCATACCTAACCTGAGCCCCAGCTTCCACTCTGTTTTTGTGGGTTTTTTTAAGGCGGGGTTTTTTGTTTGTGTGGGGTTTCTTTATGGGTGTGTTACTTCTATTTCAAAACAGTGTCATGTTTAACAGATCAACTACAAGAGTCTGCCTGTACTCAAAAATGAATCATATGGTGCTTTAGAGAGATGCAGCGAAGAATTTGTAATTATGAGGTCATGAAATGAGTCAGCAGCCTCACCTGCCTTCAAGTACAAGTTCGATAAAATAATCAAGCGGCTTAAGTAATCAGGAAGCTGATTGCTAAAATCAATTAAAGTACTGCTGAATTTGTTTCTCAGCAGCTATCCTTGGCTTTAGATTTCAGTTAATGCTTTCTTTCCATTCCTCTGCTACTACTATAGAAACTATTGGCAGAGATCATATATCTTATTCAATCTGCCTTTCAATGCTTAACAAAGTGTTGAGTTCTGGCATTAAGCAGATTTCAACTGGTGAAATAAAACAGACTTTTCTTTCACTATCATTAAAAATCTTTCTGCGTACTGAATGGAGTCTCTTCAGGGCTGGCTATGCAATCAGTCTTCAGATTCCTCATGAAACTCTTTATCTATTCTCTGATTTATCCCAAATGTACAGCATAACATAATGCGAAAAATTTTGGAACAAAACAATATTGTTACGGTTCTGCTGTCTTTCCATTGTTTGAATTCTGTGCATCTAGCTGTCCTAAAAAACCCAGCTTACTGTAGATATACACTAATAGAAAACTGGGCAAAACACATCAAGATATGACTTAATATATTGTGAATCTAAACTATTTCTAATTTTGACTGCTACAGAGGAAACTGTAAGAAACAATATTAATGTCAATAAGGACAAGGCTGAACAGTAGGAAGTGAAAATGGATACAGCAAAGGTTAGAGAAGTTTGCTTCCAAACAGCAATGTTGAAGATCTACAATTCCTATTTTGCATTATGGAAACTTTATAAGTTTATAAGTCCTTTGAAAACCAATCCCATTCAGCTTAGAAGTCTGAATTCAAGTTGATAATTTCTACAGTTTTGGGAGAACTCAAGTGCTGTTTACACTGACTTCACTAGTTCCCAGCACAGTATCTTTACATTAGAACTTTTAAAATCAAGTCCAAAAATAGTCCAAAACTAGATTCACAAACAGAAAAGAGGCTGAACTGTAACAAACCAAATTAAAAATAAAAACAAAAACAAACAAAAAACCTCTGGAGCTTGTATTTTAAAGTGTTTGCAGGACTCACTTCTCAGTCTCATGAATCCCCCTTATTACTATTAAAGATCATTAGCAATTTCATAGCTTTTCAATGCTATCTGTTCTCAGAAGGAAATTAATAAAAATGAAAAATCCCTTTTGGAAAAAATTTCATTGAGTTTTAGGAAGTGTCCCAGATATAATCAAACTATCAGAAATCCCATTCACTGCCATGGTTCAGAGAAGATACAGGAAAATTTGTTTCCACTGTGCTTACGGGTTGTGAAAACAGACTCTTTGAGCTCAATTTACTTTGAATTAAGTTATCACAGAATCACAGAATAGTAGGGGTTGGAAGGGACCTCTGTGGATCATCTAGTCCAACCCCACTGCCGAAGCAGGGTCACCTACAGTAGGCTGCACAGGATCTTGTCCAGGCGGGTCTTGAATACCTCCAGAGAAGGAGACTCCACTACCTCCCTGGGCAGCCTGTTCCAGGGCTCCGTCACCCTCAGAGGGAAGAAGTTCTTCCTCATGTTCAGACGGAACTTGCTGTGCCTCAGTTTGTGCCCATTGCCCCTTGTCCTGTCACTGGGCACCACTGAAAAGAGCTTGGCCCCATCCTCCT
>Ga0065711_1003507_pt1 | contig 37390 bp, 14 predicted proteins | sample Hoacrofraction12_FD_59098 | JGI IMG/M metagenome (GOLD analysis project Ga0065711, IMG submission 59098) | Hoatzin crop microbial communities from Cojedes, Venezuela - Epithelial fraction 12 v2 (version 2) | ecosystem: Host-associated > Birds > Digestive system > Esophagus > Crop | place...
CTTGGGTGCTTCCCCCCCCCCCTTTTTTTTTTTTATAGGTATTGTAAAAGTTGAGGTACCTATCCATTATCCAGAATTTTACCAGACTCTTCAATGCAAAATGAATCTCTGATATAATTCTGCTAGTGTCAGTTGTCTCATGCCAGATTTAATTGCATCCAGCATCTTTCAGCTGTGCCAAGTATAAATTCTCACTGAAAACTCAGTGGTAAGAGGAAACAATTCAGTTCTTCTAGATGAAGCTAGAGCTACATTATGTGAAGCTACATGGCATGCACAGTTTGTGGGAGGTTTTCTCATATTGTGACTACAACCTGTTAGCACCTGTCAGAATGGTTCTGATATTGGCTAAATTTCACATGCTCGCGACTGCTAAAGCAAAGACATAGGACCAAAAATTCATATACTTGGAAGCGAGTTTTGACAAATCGAGGGATGGAAGCAGAGAGCAAGGAAGGAGAAGGGAGCATAGAAGGGAAGGAGGCGGAAGAGAAGGGGAAAAAATGTAAAGTTTTCGGCTGGGTAGATCCAGAAGTCCAGGGCACGGGAGGGAGGCAGAAAGGGGAAACTGCTTTGTTTTAACAAATGCCCATTCCCAGTAACACTGGCCCAAGAAGTTGCTGTTGTCCAGCAAATGAGGATGAATTTTACTGAACAACTGGAAATAGTTGCATCAGCCACTAAATTTATATTTAGTATCACTGAATATTTGTGTATTAGAACCTCATATTTCACTCAGTGAAAACTGATAATGCTTTAGCACTCTGCTAAACTTCGTACAAAGCATATAGAAACAGAAATGAGAGATATGACGTCTTTAAATGTTTGTGGCCTTTTCGTGTCAGTGCAAGAGGATTCTGACAACTGGTCTGATATCACTTCTGTGGTTGAATAAAATAATTTCTAGATTGACTTATGGCATATATCAGTTGCTGTGTCTTTTACTGATTATTTCCACTTGTAACTTCTCTTGCCATAGGCTGGGCACTGTTCAGCTTTCTTTCCGTCTTTTTCATGAATATGTAAATCTCCTTGTTCTGGGCAATGTGCAGAACTGCAGTGGCAACTGAGGAACAGGACGCAACAGACCAAAACACCAGACAACTCACAGTTCAGACCCATGCTGAACCCCTGGGTTTGAGAGTTGTTTTCCCTTCTGCTTCCTTCCCCACTGCGCCACCCAGTGTTAACTGGAGTAGAAAGTGAAACAGCAGTAGAAAGTGAAATTGACTTCAGATGTTGTTAAATATGAAATTACATAAAAAAGTGAGAGATTGTGCCCAAGATTTCTAAGGAGAAGGAATGAGATCATTTTATATTTTTAGTCTTCCTCCATGTCTCTAATTATTGAGCTTCTCTTAACCAGTGTCCTGCGTTCGGCTGGGATAGGGTTAATTTTCATGAGAAGCCACGAGGGGACACAGCCAGGTGGGCTGACTCAAACTGGTCAGTCAAAGGCGTTATTCAATACCTTGTGACATCGTGCTCCAGTCTGAGTGGGGGAGCTGGCTGGGGGGAGGTGAATCACGGCTCAGGAGCACGCTGGGCATCGGGTGGTGAGAGAGTTCTCTGAATATTCCCTTGACTTTTTGTATATTCTTACCAGCATTATTGTTGTTAGTGTTCACTTCCTTTGCTATTCTGTTAAACTCTCTTTATCCTGACCCATGAGTTTTGCCTTTTTCTTCCCATTCTTCTCCTTACACAAGTGGGGGGAGGGGCAATAGAGCAGCCACAAGGTTCTGTGTTGCTGTCCAGGGTTAAATCACAACAACCTGTCATAGAGGGAGCTCAGATTAGCTAGTCAGATGATGCAGCCTTGTACAAATGGGTGGACAAATGCCATTCCTGAAGGGAAGTCTTAGCTCAACTGACAACTGATCCTTGAGGCTATCGTAGAGAGACAGGCTGTATTCCAAGCTAAGTATATTTTTTTTTCTCATTGAAAACCTAATACAGAAATAATTTTGGAATTACAAAAGTTCACAATTAATGCTTGTGCCAGAGATGAAATCAGATGAAAGTCATAACCAGAAACGTCTGGGTGTCTAAAAATGAAACTATGTCTCAGTGAGATAAACACTTCCCTTAAAATTAATGTTTTTCAAAGGTAAATGTCAGTTTTGCAAGATAATCCCAAAGTTCTCTCAGGAATTCTATCTGTACGGCACTGCTTCCTGGCTTATGAGACACAGAAAATTCCAGAGTCTCGGTCCAAAGCTCTAATTTTAAAAAGATTTAATTTTCAAAAATATTTTAAACAACAAAACAAAACAAAGCTCTGCTCTTTATCTGACCTCCCCCTGCTTCTGTTCTGCTCTTTAAAAATACTTAATGAGATAACAGACAACTGTAGTGAACAGAAGATTATGGTTTGGGTGCTAGTAATATGGAATAGTAAAAGAATTGTTTTATTCCTCAAGTGACTTGAATATTATGCTCCATTAAAAAATAATTTATCAATAAATCAAAAAATGTTCAGTTATTTACCTGTTGCAGATTTAGTTCAACTGGAAGTAATGCAAGTTTACTCTGACAAGTCACAGAGCACAGGAGGGAAAATATGGTTTAGAAATAAATTACACTGGTAGACTTCTGAGCTCTGCAAGAAGAGGCCTAGATTAGTCTTACCATTTTATTTAAAACACTCTTTTAACTCCAAGGGCAGATGCTGGATATAGCATGTCAGAACATACTTAACCTAACGGTGATACATTGAAGAATAGGTTGAAAACTGTCCTTAAGACATTCCTTATTGAGATAATAGTGGTGAGTTTCATCATGCTAGATTTGTACACTTTGTCTCTAGCAGTGCTTTTGGCTAGACCAGGACATTACAAGCTATGTCCTGGCATGCCACTTGCTGGGGTTGGAATAGGCAAATTACAAATGGCTTATAAAGGGGAACAGGCAGTCATAGTGAATGGATTTTTTAGCAATATAAACACGGTGCGTGTAGCTGACCTTCAGTGAAGAAGTCCCTGAACCGATGAATGCTGCTAGCTGCCACGCTGCATCAGGGAGTGAACCATCTTGCATTGGCATTGTTTCCAAAAGCAGCTGTTCTGAGCCCCAGCCAGAGACAGGATAGACAGGCGTTTGCTCATTTCTGCCTAGATCAGCAGGGGGTCGCCACTAATACTGTATTATAATATTAATGGAGTGAATCACTCAACGGGAACTGCTAATGACTTACTTCATACTTGCATGAGTATCCACAAGCCCAAGCCTTTGCTCGGCATACTGTTTCACCCTGCCAAAATGGTCTCCACCCATAGCAAAGAAGGATTGTGAATAGTAAAAAAAGAAGCTTTTTGAGAAACACAAGGAGGAGCCATGTTACAGCCAGAAACTAAATGCCACTAAAAACATAAGATAGAAATACTTCTCAAACTAATGCTTTACTGTCAGTTGTAATCCACCCCTCAGTCTGGAAAACTCCATAGGTTTCAGGATGTAGTTAATATCCTACATCTATCTGCATCCAGAACACATAAGAAACTATCCTAACAGAATGCACATAAGTCCTGCTGCACACTTTCACATACAGTTCCTTTACAGAAAACTAAGCATAAATGGTCAGTTTTGTGTCAGAAAACAAAATTTCCTGGATTTTTTGGAAATAAAAGAATAAAGCAAAACAGGCAAGTGGTCATGTTATTGCACCCACCACCCTAAGAGTTTTTTATTCAACAGCCTAGGGAGAATGGGAGTCATTCAAAATATCAAACACACTGGTCTGAGTCCCAGCTGCAACACAGGAACTGGAGCCCAGCTCACACGCATGAGCACTGGTTTGCTTCCCATGGTGCTGTGGGTCTTCCTCAAGATCAGTCCAGAAATGCCACTCTGTAGTTAAGACGATTTTCCAACAGAAAATAGGGTTTTGATATTTTCAGGAAGTTATATATGCAAATAAAACAATCCTGATTGCTCCTTTAATACACAGACTCTTTCACTTTTAGTTTGTGCCCATGATTTGATGGTGCCTTCTTCTGCTGATTTTCCATGTGAGATTTGCAAGCAGCAGAAAAGCATAGCAGAGGCTCAAGGCAGCTGCAGAAGGGAAAGGTGGAGTCAGTTCAGGGACAGAAGGGTTAAAAAGGTAGTGGAATCATTTTCCCACAGTGGTAACAGCTACTGTGAGCAGGTGAATGGAATTAGTGATCTTGCCAGGTGCCTGTCTGAGGGGGGAAAAACCACCAGAGGTGGAGCCTGAGGGAGAGATTTAATGATAACAGCTTACCACGAAAATATGTGATTCATGTCTTGTCTGCTGAAACTCATACACACGTTGGTTAAAGTTTACATGAAATCCTACTGTTTTCTCAAAGCCTCCATTGTTGCAGAGTCATTTCAGAGGCTGCTACACTGGTTAATTGCTATCAGACGTGCTATGTGAAACTGTTGCCAGTTCAGCTAGGTGAAAATCTGGGAAAGCAGCACATCCTACAGATGAAAAGAAAATTTTGGCACACAGTGAAATATGTGAGTGATGCACCAGCTCTAGTATTTAAATCAGAGTGCAAATGAGAAATTCAAAGTGAAACATTCATTACCTCAGGATCCAATGTACAGACTGTATGCACAGCATGAAAATCAAAGCTTCTGCTCAGCAACATCACCCACATATGTCCAGGGAAATGAAACTGTTAGACTGGGGACTCTGACATGGGAAAGAGGCAACAGAAATATACAATGCAGAGTGAACAGCAGCAGAAATCTTAAGAAAGCTAAAAAGTAAAGGGGCCTGGGTTTAAAGACAGCATCTTGTTCACCATCCTGCAAAAAAAAAAAAAACAAAAACAACAATCCAAACAAAGAACTCCATCCTGTGTAATATTTCAATTATTTTACTGATGCATGTTAATATCTGAAGTATTATTAGTAGGATGTGAAAAGTTCAAGGGCATTTCTTTTGCTAGGGATGTATTTCTTTTCTAAACAATAAACTAAGTTAATAAACAGAGATGACTTGCAAAGAAGAGATTGTTTCAAAATGCAAGCCATGTAGCACTTATGATCAGCCTGTCCTCTGTTAATCTTGCTATACTTCATATGTTTGAATCTTTTATTGGTATAGTGTTTATTCTCTAATAAGATAAAATCAAAACCTGTATCCCCAAGAGCCCAGGGAGGTTACCAGTGTGAATTAATCACTAAACAAGTAAAAGAGCTGTACTCCAAGGAAATTGTGATCAATTCTGATCTGCATATTAATTGACGGCTCATACAGGAAAGTGTTAAAAAGCAATTTTCAGTCAGACAAAATGAATTAATTCAATGGAAGTGGTCCTTTGATAGATACACAGCTGTCCAGGTTGGAAAGGAAAATATTAAAAGTCAAAGCTACAAATATACCTCCACAGAAGAAAAAAGGAAACCACATATACAGTCTGCAAAGGGAGACTGCTCTGAGCAAATACAGGTGCATTTTCACCTTGATTTCAAAGCAAGATGCTCCAAAAAAGAGAGGACTTGAAATAAGGATGGATGAGTCCTGCGGAATACTACCTTGAAGGAATGAATAAACACCAGAAATCTCGCACCATTAAAATCTGCAAGGTAACAGGAGTTGCAGTTTAACCAAGCAAGTTTCTATGCTTTTATCTGCACAAGGTACTTTTTAGTTGGACAGTTCAATTCTTTAAAGTAATGCTATTTTCCATTAAATAAACAGAGCCATAAAACCCCTCTGTCCTGCGCTGTATCACACATACTGAAATTCACACTTAAGTCATCAGTACTTTCCAGTCTACTGCGGGTTCCAGGTCAATGACTTGACTGCTCCATCAGTCTTCCATCTCGAAAGCCTAGGACTTGCAGTGTGCTCAGGGGCTGGCACAATCAGATGGTTTCAGATGAAGAAAAGTGTATGTGTGCATGTGCATGTGTCTAGTAAGAGACAATGCCTCACTACAGCACACCCTGGAGTGCTCTGCTTGCTCTGTACTTCATAATGAGTGCATTTCAGCTGAAGATATTCAGTAGCAGCAACTGCAGAACACGAAGGAATTCATAACATCTTCAAGAATGTTTGGGTCCACTTACACACTTGCAGGCAGAAAGCTAGTGTGCACTTCAGAGTGCCAGGTGCCTCCTTCACAACAGTCTGCTTGGGGGTTGTGATGCTGGGTGCTGCACCAGCATCTGTTTTGTAGGTGAGGTTAAGGGATAGCTCCAGGGAAAATCTATGGCCCTACGTAAAAATTGGAATAAAAATGGCTACTCAGGGCCATATGCTGTACGTCTCTGTCAGTGGACAGTAGCAAATTCTAGGCAGAAGACATAAGGAATATGCAGTCTTTCTGATTCCAGCAATTCACATTTTCAGGATTTGCTGAACTATGGGGGGTACATCATTGCATTTGATAGACCTTGATCAGTCTACTAGTCATACTCCACAAAATTCTCTCGTAACTTTTCCAACCAATTTGCAGTTTTGGCCTCTACAGTACCATCTATCAACAAATTCCAGGTCAAGCTATGCTTTCAATGGAAGAAAAATTGGTTTTAAAAGTTCTGCTGGATAATATCAGTGGGTGACCATTCTTTCCTCAATACTATTTTGTGTTGGACATTGGGCCAGTCCTTCTTAATTCCTAATGTTTTATTTGTTTTTCTGATTGCTTATGACACTGAAATTGTTGAACACAGAAAAATACCCATGATGACTTCGCAGTTTCTTCCTTAGGTGGATATGTCTTAGCTAGAGACCACCACAGTGGGCAGTATACAGGAATTTTTTATTCAAGCTGTAGATCTCATGAGTCATTTTATGACCCAGTCACTACGGAGATCTGTCTGAACTTTTCACAGTCAGCTTTAACTTGAGCAACTAGAAATAATTATATATTGGCTTCAAACTTTATCAATTCCCTTATTCATACTTTTTTACAAGCTTGCTTATGGTAAGGTGGGATAGCTCAGGTTCTCACAGAGACTTTAAAGATCTCCCTTAATTGTGAAATTGACTGTGATTTCTGATTTTGTGTAGCCTGTCTGTTTTTACCCCCATAATTTTATCAAAAAATGTGAAAGACTTAAAAATATTTTGAAAGCTCTACATACTAAATGAACAGGATCACCATAAGCCAGAGGTTCATTGATGCCTCCAAGGAATTCTAATGGGCATTTTGGAGAGAAGAAATCCCATTTTTTGGAGAAATGACTTCTGTTTACAGAAAACATTTTGATTCTTCCCCGATACATTATGCTTAACTATGAATGGTTTGCAATACCAGTTTTATCACTTTTAACAAAATGAAATAATGGCTCACATTTCCCAGTAACTCTGAAATCCCTTTGTAAACATCAGCATCACATTTTCTCTCTTCCACTCTTCTCCTACTCTGATCTTGAAGTCATATTGCAACATATATTGTGCTGAAAAGGTCATTATCTGTAGATATGCAGCAACCCACAAGTCAGAGCCATAGGAATGGAGCAGGGTTTGAGACAACAGGGTGACAGGAATGTCTGTAAGAAGCAGGGCAGAAAAAAGTATATGCAGATTTTTGCAGGAGGAACCTGAGCAAGAGGGCAATTTCTGAGAGGGACACCAATGTGTGATGCCAAAGTCAAGGTGAAGGACTCGGTGTGAAAATATAGTTAATAGTAGCTATGTTGGAAAGATCAAATGCTTACTGTATCCCAAAGAGAAGATTACAAACACTTCAATGACAACATCAGAAAGTTTTCTTTGAGAGTACCAACAATACTGCCAAAATATGCTGATAGAATAGACTTCCTTTTATCTCCATAAAACACTTCTTGTATATTTTAATCAGCTAGCTCACATTCATTTCTGAATTTCATCCAAACATTACTAAATGACCAGATATTTAATGGCTAAACAAGGAAGAAATAGGTGTGGGGTAAGGAAGAATAAAGTCAGTCTACCAAAAGCAGTAGCAGTTTCAGGGCTTTGAAGAGAGAGTGAGACCACCGGAGGCACAAGGGACTCCATGGGCAACAGACTGAAGTATGCCAAGAAACTGACTGACATTAGTATTCTGAATGCTCAACTTGGATGGAAGACAGACATTCAGACTACTGCCTTCAAACCTTCCTGAGTCCATAGGATTAGAAACATTTATCCCTTGTCCTTGGAAGAGGAAATGTAGTTTTCAGATACTGAAATAAATAAAGTACATTTTTGAGCCGTCTGCTTTTCAGCTGAAACTTTGTTTTAGGTTATACCTTAATTTTTAAATTTAATTTTAAAAAGAAACAGTATTGTAGGGAATAGTTAAAATTAATAGAGGATTAATGTCTCTAGTGCCAGGAAGAGTTTATCTGTGAGCACTGTAAAAGTGTTTATTGTCCTGAAACTCTATCCCACACCAACAAAAGCACAGTTCAGATCAAATCACTTTCATTTGCAAAGAAATCAGAACTACCTTTAGAATAAAAGAAATCGAACTACCTTTAGAATGAAGTGACTGCTCAGTCACTGAGACATGACTATACCAGCAGTTTACCACTTGAAAGAAATTCCCTGATCGAAACTTTGTAGATTCTTCAGAGATAAAGAACCTACTCCTAGCTTTCATTTTTGATATTTGTTAGTTCAGCTTATGCATCTATAGTGCAAAATAATGTGTTATCATTAACACTACTACTTCACTTGAAAGAATGATATAGTCCAATGTACACTATTAGGGGTGAGTAACTTTCTTCAACTACATATGCTCAAACAGCCCTAATTAGAAAGCAACAGATTATAAATCTTTATTTAGGCTGAGGGAGTCTTGTGGGCACTGAGCAATAAAGAAGGAGCACTAGGTTAAAAATACTTAGTAGGGCTAGGAATGTGATAATTGTGTGAATTGGTTTACCCAACACTGGATTTTGCAACTGTGGCTTGGAAATGAGGAGATATTTCAAATGGCTGCCTATCCCACAAGACAACCCTTTACAGAGGGCCTCAATTCTCTTTGGCTGTATTTCTTCCTTCTCTTCTCTTCTCCTGCAGTTTTTCTCTCACCATTGTGTAGAAGAGTGTTGCATGCATAACATGTCAACTCAAGATTGAGGATGCTCACCAATTCATCTGTGATGCCTGCTGGATATCAGTTACTGCTGTTTGATACTCAACAAACAGAATATTAATCTTTATGCAGCGTAGCTCTAGGATCAATCAAGTAGGCTGCTGGGGATTAAAAGAGAGAAATTGCAGTCTCAGATCAGAGTTGTTATCCATCTAGTCTGGTAACCTGTCACTGACCAGATGTTTCACAGAAATGAAGGAAAGAGAGACCCTATGGTACATGCACACTCTAAGGTAGTCAAAATCAGACTAAGAGAATTTAAAAACAATCATTTTTTGTTAAGCTGCTAGAAAAGACTTGATTCCCCCTCTTAAATCACCACCAAAATTCAGAATTCCCCTATGCTCTTATTGCACAGAAAGGAGAAATGGGAGATTTATCTGCTTTAACTTAACTTGTCTTCCAGTTTTCATCGGTTTGTAACAAGTGAGTCATTATTTAAAACTGCTTATTTCAAATTATATTTTAAAGTGTTCTGTCTCCTTTCAGCAATTATAGATACTTGAATAATATTGAGGTTCATTGTAGCAGTTTAGATCAAATGAGAAAATTGCACTGATAGCACCATATGATTTAGAGATAGCAAGTTCAGACTCAGTGGGAGGTGTCTTTCAGTTCAAAATGTTCTTTCTCTCAATAGTAGAACAATGAATAAATGTTCAATGGATAATTATATTTATCATCCTAAAAATATTGAAATATTATTATGTTCAAGAGGCAAAATAAAACATGCAGAATTACACCAAATTTGTTTGAAACTGTCTCTACTGTCGATCTTACATGCTGATAGAGAAGTATTTTGTTTCCATTTCCTTATGTTCATGTTCAAGTTTATTAATATTGTCTTGAGATTTATTGTCTCATAAAGAAAAGTATAATTATTAAATTTAACATATAGAGATACTATAAACATTAATTGTATGTAAATTTTATTCTTGAGAATAAGTGAGTTATAATGAATATAAAGTATTCTTTTAATATGTAGTAAGTCTGAGAAATGCATTTAGTTTACATATAGTGTACACTTTAATTAATACACTTTATTAAAGGTGGGAAGAGAGCAATGTCGTGATATCCTTATTGTGTGGTGCTTGTAATTTTGTTTCTTTGCATGTAATAAAAAGTTACAACCAAAAACAGTCATGGGTCAGGCAGAGTACGTGTCTCAGACCTGAAGTCATTCATCCTTCACAATCTCAGACCGCAGGCGGTACTGTGGTTGCATTCTCACTGCAAGCTTTTGTAATGCTATCAAATCTTTATTTCTTAAAGCCATAGCTCCCATACCACACAGGCACCTAATGTTCCTGGTGAAGTAAAGGCATCTCTAAATGTTCATGGAACTAAGATAGGGTCAAGGAACTGTGAGGTCAAAAGAGTTCGTCAATAAAGATTAATATTGAAAACTCATGATAAGTGAAGCCAACTCACAGAATTTGAATATTTAGAGGTTTTAATACTGATGTGTTCTTTTCTCTTATATAGAGAAGGATACCCTGATCCTATTTCCAGTAGGTCCAGTATTCTGTCTTCCATAATAATAATAGTAGTAGTAATAATAATAATAATAATAATAAAAAAATAGTAATATGTAGACTATGAAAGCAGGGCAGAAAAACATATATTTCTCTTCTCATGTAATGTCTGGACATTCAGAACTCAGATATTTTCAAAGCTAGAAGTAGTATCTTTGTTCGGAATACCTTTCATTGTTATTTTCTTGTTCATTTCTTTGTTTTATTGAATGCTTTGTCCAATTACGTTTGAACCACTGTAAAATCTTAACATTCATGGCATCCTGTGGCAAGGAGCTCAACCATCCCAATATGGGTTGCAGTTAACAGCATCCTTTTGCTTTTTCTGAATCACGTTACCTCCTAATTGTGTTTGGTGCTTGTCTGTTCTTTCATGAGAGAGAAAAAAAAAATAATTCCATGTTCATGTTCTGCATACCATTCAAGACCTTAAATGGGTTTCAGTAACATCCTCCCACAAGTATCCTGTCTTCAGTAAGAGTCCTAGGTTATATTCCTTGCTGATTGCTGAACCTTTCAGATTGCTGAACCTTTCAGATTGCTGAAGGACTTTTTTTCCTTTATCTATTCCTTTTAAGTCACAGTTAATATATTACAATAGTTGAAGAATTTCATCCCAGGTTCCCTAAGGAGTCTTACACAAATGCAATCTGGTCCCATGGTGTTCATTTTGTTGATTTTTAAAGTGTTTTCAGCCACTGCTACTTCACTGCAAAATACTGCTTCTGCCTCATCTGCATCAAGTCTGAGAAAAAAATAGTTCTCAGATGGGTGAACACAAGTCCAATATATTTAAAGTTTTCTACTGCAGCTCTATGTTTTCTAGGTGTTTCTTTAATTTGATCATCTATTGACATTATTAGTTCTCTTTCAGGCTAGTTTCAGGCTGCTTGTGCTGCTACAGTCATCAGTGGATTTTCTTTTCCATTTTCCCACATGGCCACACCTTATCCTTTCTGAAGAATATATTCTGAGCTGAATAGACTCCATTCCACCCTTCTTCTAAAGAAGAAAGCTTTAATTTTAGCTTTCCTTAAGTCTTTATATTAAGGCTGTAGAATTTTTTTCTGAGACACCAGTATTTAGGTGCTTTAATACCCTCCATGCTGCCTGTGCATGTTTCACTCTTTTCACTGTACCTTGTAATTTCTTCTTTAAAAATGTTTCACTTTTTCATAATTTTCTCTTTTACAAAAAAACTATTGCAGTGCATATTTTGATTCTGGTTGCTCTGATAAGAAAGGTAACTGTAAATACACTATAATCGTAGACATATTGATAATAAAATCTTGAATCAAGCTCTGCACTTGGCTTCTTTCTTTCCTTGTAAATTTACCTGTGAGAATATAATACTGTTGCCTTTCAGGTGTCTAAAAATGTATTTTTCCTATGATGTCTTAATGAGTCCATATTAATTTAACTTTCTGTGTCTCTCTGTGCAGCTGAATGCTTCTTTATTACGTCTTTCTGCCCTGATGTGATTTCCCCTAGTATGTTTCAGCTACTTTCATTCTCCTGGCTGGTTGATTTATTTTACTGATTTTGTACTATGTTTTCAGTTTTTCTGTTTGGGATTTTAACCTGTAGAGATTCTTTGTTTCCTGGTAAGACAAAAGACTTATTTGTCTGCTTGATTCTAGGTGTTAGTAGAGTGTCACCTGTCCCAAGAAGATGGACATTCTTGGTCTGAAACCTTCTCCTCCATATTCCACATCTGTTAAGAATATCTGACTAGTTATCTTCTCATCTGATTGGCAAGAGACAATCAAAATAATGAAAACCTGAGAAAGAGAAACACTGTAGGTGTGCTGGCAGACATTCATCCCACACTCTGCCCACAGTCCTTGCAAAGAAAAAGTCTGAAACTGAATGAAACCCCAAGTTACACTATTAATGTGAAGACTAGACAAGATTTAAGACAGACAGATTTTTTCAATTCTAAATAAACAAGCAGGCATTTCCTTCAAAACAGAAAAAATACTTAAATAAGTATCATCTCTTGTTTATTTTCGGGTAAAACACTTTGGTACAAGAAAAGGTAATGACTTCATCAGTACTAAATAGCAGCTTTCCCTCATGACTCAAAAAATCCTGAAAAAATAAGAACACTTCAATGTTTAGTTCTGGAGCATCTCAACAGCAATGATGTGTGCCATAGTGCAAGGAGAAAATGTTAGTATAAAATATAGATATAGGAAATAATATAAAATTACACTCAAACTCTCATCTTTTTCCAAGATTAAAATGCTATGACACAAAAATAAACAGTCTATTTTAGTACAGAATATTTTTCCAAAACAGGCTTCTATAATAAGAAATCGTTTCGAATAATGCTTCTTGACTAAAGATATCAATGACTCACGGAGTAAAATGAATTCTAATCAAGGGGTCTTAGACCCATTTTTGCTATCCTCTCAGGCTGCTACAAGATCATGGCAATTTTGTCTGCAGAACAGTTGGAAAGTTATTCTCAGTGGGAATTATTTGACTGGGTCAACAAATTGAAAAAACTCACTTTCATGAGGATACACACCACTTGGAATGGTTCTGCTCGTTGGGGCTTTACAGAGACTAAGGTGAACCACAATGCAATGTTTCTCAGCCTGCAGAATGAAGTATAACAAAGAATGTGCTGTACGTGGATGTGATAAAATTGTGACTCACAGGAATGCTGTAAAGATGAAATAAATGTATCATGCTTGGGCAAGGAGTGGTTTAGAGAGCCTATTATCCCTGCTGTGTGACAGGAGTCAATATACACCAACTCAGAATGATACACTTACAAGGATGTTTTGGAAGCCTTGAACAGACTAAAACAGAAGTATCTAAATGAGTTAAGTTAGTCCCTAAAGCACTGGGAACAAACACAAATCTTGCCAGTTGTTCACTGGAATCTCAGCATTTTTTTGGTGATGTTAAGGAATGTTTCAAAATAGGAAGTATGTGAGAAGTATTAGAAGAATAGGTCTGTAGTGCAGATCTCTCTATATTTTTCATCCTACATCTGCAAAAGGGAAAAAAAGAAAAAAAGCAGCACATTTTTATAAAGTGTGATTGTGGTGTGATTTGAATGCCCTAAAGCCAGTGCCTAAGTGAGGTGTTTGTTTCAGTTGTTCCAGCTGTATGTTGCCAATGTAGACTTTAGTTTAATTGCTGGCGTTCTTTAAAGTAAATCATTATCTGTCATTGTCATTCCAAAATGATAAAACATTAAAATAGATGCAACATCCAGCACTATTTAGACAGATCTGAAAACATTTTAAAGTATGTATTCTGTAGTCTTTATATCACAGAATTTTATGCATTTGCTAGAAAGACCTTACAGATCAAAATATAAGCCAAATTACCCATAAAATATTTTAAGCTTGTAGAGGAAAAGAGGATAAGCCTTCTCATTTCCACATTTGTCTGAAATTAGAAACATTATAGAGATGTTTAATTATTGTTTTTTCATCAGGCTGTCTCTTCAGTCAATGAATGGAACAGGGATGGTGAGATACCAAATAGCTGATTTCCAACAGGGAGAAATCCAAAGGTCCCCAGCAAGATGTGGCAAAGTGGATGTAACACGTTACTTGGCATTTTAGGCAAGTCATACATATTACAAAAATATTCTCTCATGATCAAGAATGACCAAACTCAAAATTAAGGGGACTGTATTTTGGCCCCTTGGAAAATTTTAAAGTTCCTTTGAGTATCATGTAATACAAGTGTAACATGCCACAGAATTGTTTGTATTTGACTGCGTGCCAGCCAAACTTAAGATTATCTGATACCAACACTCTCCCCCGAACTTCTTTCCCTCTTCTTCTGAATCAGTAGTATAGTTTCTATACCAGAAACTATATTCTGCCCAGCTATTCTTTTCCACAGCTTCTTTGCTATATATACACCTGCTATCCAGTATGGGAGCAGCTAAAGGACACAGCATGTGCAGGGACACAATAGAAGACAGCGGAGTCACTCTGTAGCTGACAGAGGTGCAGAGCAGCAGGTCGCAGATGCTGTGAGCAATAAGTGGATTCATTCAGTGATCATGGGATTTACATTGAATCTGTGTGTCACTCTGGCTTAGTAGTTCTGACATACTGTTCCTTACAGTACCTTATTGTTCGTTTAAGCAAGTTTCCTCTGTTGCTGGAACTTTGCCTCAAACCATTTTCCCTCTTAAAAATCAGAAAAAAAAAAAAATCCATTTCCCTGGAGGGGGTCATTCTTCACCTAACCCACCTGCAGATTAAAACACAATGCAGCTCTGCATAACATTTTAGAACCAAGAAGTACTAAAATAAATTTCACGTCAAAGGAGCACCACTGCTACGTCTACCATCAACCCTGTCTGTAAGACTGTGCAGCAGAGGAAAGTGAAGGAGTAAGAAATGTGTTCCCCTTTCCCATATAAACACAATCACTTACTTTAGTCACAAGCAAACTAATATCCATTATCACTTGGCAACATAATTTATAGCAACTGCACTCAGGTGGAAATGTTTATGTTTAGCTCCAGAAATATATTGAATATCTTCATAGCACATGATAGCTTTCAAATCATTTTATTTAGAAGACATTTATATGGAAGGGTTCAAAGGATGACCTGATTAAGACTTTCTAACTCTGTCTAGGGATGTTTTCCACTGAGATTTCTTTTCCTGTGGATACCTGATACTGGATGCAATCTGTTCCATTACAAAGACAGAAGTCAAACATAGTGATTACTCTTTTTGTACAGTACTAGTCATGTTAGACCTGATCTGGTTAGAGACAAGAGGTGCTTTCATCATACAAATAGTAATATACCTTATGAGCCTCAAGGATAAGTGATTTTAAAGGCAGGAATTATTTCTCCACGGCTAGGATGGACATAAAATCTACCAATTAAAGCAGGGAAATCAAGTCTACCTAACCACTCACTGTGTTGGGACAATTTCCCAAAAGGCTTCTGCAGAGCAGTCTACAGGAAGAAATGCAGCCCCTGCTCCTACTCCATGGAGCAGTGTCCCAGTGTGCTCCTCCTTCTGGAATCAACCCTGCTTTGCTGTTTAGGTCGATATGCCAAGCCCATCTGGTTTCACTAAGATCGTCTAAGTTTTACAAGGCTCCAGTCACATTCTTTGGCTCCAGCTTGCAGAATGTGCTTCCAGGGTAGAGGATCTCTGTCTGCAATCACTTTTTGGAAATGGATCTCTAGCTATAAAAACAACACAGAGTCCCCTAAGGGTACCTCTACATTCTTAAAAAGTTTAGCTCTCAGTTCATTCCCAGGTCCTGACACGCTGGAATTGAAATCAGAATAGATAGTTTTAGCACTAGACATGAGCTAAAACTTTATGGGTAGGACTGTATGCTCTTTTCTCCTTCACTAGTTGGGACTCTGAATTGTTCAAGTGCATGTTATCTGGAGAAAGGAGATGCAAACTTTTCAAGAGGCTTCTAAACCAACAGCTCTTCAGTTTGGAAAACACAGAAAATAACAAAAGCAAAACCAGTAAGCATCTGCTGTTTTTTCTTTCATTGTTCTCATTCTCTGGGACACGATCAAAATTTTTGAAAAAAGTAGTAGTGCATAGCATTTTTCTTTTCCCTTTTTTCTTCAAAAAAAGGAGTGATGTCTGTTACCTTCCAGATTAGGGCCTCTGCTTTAAACAGAGTTTCCTTTCCGGTCCCTGAAGGCAACATCCCTCCACACATCTGGGACAGCAACCAACAGACCTCTTCTTACTCAAGACACATTTTCTAATGAATTCACCTACAAGTTCCTCTTCTCAGCTGTTGTGTTTTCAGACACTTGTCTTGGCACTTATGTCTGCTTTTTGTTTTTTTCTTGTCTAGGGACTTTATACTCCCTGAAGTGTAAGTTCCCTGCAGAACTAGAGAAAATTGCTTCCGCTGAGGATGCTGTCATTGTGCTTCTTCATTTGGGCAAGATATTCTCAGGTGCCCAAGGCCATCAGCAGGTGTTCTGAAAGACTTTGCTCTGCCTAATTTACAACCATTTAAGTCTTTTATTGGTTATACCCATGACACATTTGGGATAAGCAAAATTGCTTTTCCCAAATAACATTTTAATATAAATTTGTGCAAAGTAATGACCCCAATAGAACATAGGAAAATTTAGGTAATCCCCAAGTTACCTATACTTTACAAAATAGGGTACTCACTTGAGATATAAGAAGAATACAGGCATTAGTATCTGAACCTTTGTAGCTCAAATTCCAGTTAAATTTTAATTTCTGTGACAGACAGGTTTTAATTTCCGTCTCCAATATTTGCTTTATCCCATGACATAATAGAAACATTTTCAAAACTAACTTTATTTTGTTCTCTGCATGTTTCTATATTGAATGTCAAACTGTGTTTGAAGCCTTTCCTAACTTTCTAAAAAGATCTCTATGTAGTTGGAAAATCATGCATATTTTTCCACTAAAGCAATAATATCAAAAACAGCAAGAACAATACGGACAGGTAGTTAGAAAGGTCTGTCTACAATAGCAAGTAGAGTAAAATATTTTGTGCTGAGGATGTAATGAATGACCTATATCCATTTCAGAAGTCTGCATTTTGGAATTACTCCAGCCTGGTCCCATTTACTGAGTTTCCATTAGAGACTGAAATACACCAGGTGCACTCCTAGAGTGCTCCTTGCAGCTGGTAGAATCCTGGAAGAAATTCAATTCATACACACTGAACCCCCTCCAAGACCACTGCACAAGACCTGTAAGACTCAAAACAGATCCAAAACACAGAAAATGGAGACAATCCTGCTTAGCTTCAGAAGCATGCTTCCAATCTGAACTAAACAGTCATGTAGGTGAAACCAAGGACAAACCCTTCCCAGAAACAGATTAAGAGCCACGGGTGCTTCTCAAAATGTTTTAGAGTAACCTTCTCCTTGATTGCTTGCATAACAAAATAGAAAACATCACCCCTTTCACCTTTTATCACTCCAACTTTCCTCAACAACAATACACTTGAAAACCAACAAGTGAAAACATTCTTGATCCGACTTCTGTGGGTGAGAGGGGAATTTTTGTTAAATTTCTGATATGTTTATAATACGTCTGACATCATAGATAGATCAGACAGTGCTTAACCCTGTCTTGACAAATAAACCGAATCAGATATTAAGTGCATTTCCTTTATGCTCTACAAAGAATCAAGATTCTAGGGAGGTAAGCAGTGTCAAAATTACATATACTATTGCATCCAAAAGTATATCAAAGGAACATTGTTAGACTGCAGTGTCAAATACTCTCTATCCATTGACTCCTATGGAAGGAGCAAGTAGGGTCCGATTCTACCAGACCTGCAAGATCACAGAAGCGGTTACGGCATGGGGAGCAACATAGGAGACAACCAGAAATATGTTCAAGGTCCTAGAATTTTAAAGACCCATAACTATATGAGATGGAAGTGAGATATTTGTCCAGTGTTAATCACTCTGAGTAGGTGTTTTTTGGTGTGAATGTTATATAATATACACATGTATTATTTACACTATATCTTTCTATAGGATCCCTGTTCCAGTCAACGTGTACAATGCATAACACGCCCTTAGCCAAGGTTTTTCAACCTCTTTGTATTTACTGTTCAGTGTGTTCTTCTGTAGGTTATCTGCTGCACTATTTTGATCTGTTCCTCATGTGAGCTCTTCTACAGTGTTTACCACTGATATATAGGAGTTCTTCATAAACAATTCCTTTATCTTCACAACACCTCTCTGAGGTTACCTGTTTTTTATGCACAGAGAACTGAGACACAGGGAGATAAGGGTGAAAAGTGTGCACAGATGTGGAGCAGCTAATCTGAAATGTTTCAAACCTGATTATTTGCATCTTAAGGTACAACATAGGAATCTATTAACTCAAAACACAGCTCTGGTTGCAAGTAAGAGTGCTCAGAATTTCTGCAAAGCAGACTCCTAGGAGGAGATGGACATTAAGACATGCAGAAGGAGTGTCTAAGGCTGTGGTGACATGCAAACCCTTAAGCTGTGCTTTGGCTCTGTGACAAAAGCTTGCTTTCCCTCCTTGCCTCAGCATCATGGCCACTCTGGGGGGGCAACAGGGGAACATGGTCTGGAAGAAACTGTCACATTCAAATCAGGCACCTTTCTGGACAACCTGGGCATTCATGACAGCAGGGAGCAGAGCAAATTTTACTAACTCCTTGTTTAATATCAGTGGCTCACTATGAAATCTTTGGGAAAGACAGTGATGATATGCCTTGCAGTCAGAAGGCAGATTTGTAGATTAAATCATACAATTTTTAACAAGTCCTTGGACACACTGGGTGTCAAAAAAACATGTCTGGAAATTACTGGAAATTGTGGAGACAACTGGCAGAGTAACTGTAACCTTAATTTTCATTCATTATAATACATTTACATGGAAATATAAGTAAAGTACAAATGTTGGTTGTTCTGGACCACTTCACTAGAATAGTTGAAAAAGGATGGAAAATGAAAGGTTTTTACACACACAATTTAAAATAATAGTTGACGTTTCCCTCAGTGTGCACATGTTGGGGAAGAATGTTCAGATTTGCTTACAGGAATCCTTAAGAGCCTATATCCTCTCACTCACAGCAAGTGGTGCCTATGATGTCCATTTGATTTAGCAACAACATCCCAATTAAGATAAATGACCTTCAAAGCAGTCATGAAAAAACTACTGAAATGCTTTGAAAAGGCAAAACTAGAAAAAGACCTTAATTTTCAAACAGTCAAATTTGGGTCCTCTCTGTAATGTTTTTATGTCTATGGCAACAGGAAAATATTTCTGTTCTTCATCTTCAGTCCACGAAGCTTATGCTGAAAATGGAATCATAGAGAAAAAGGCTAATTGATGCATGATCACCTGTCATTTCACAGGAACAAAATTACCTAAATTATAATTGCAGGAGGTGGAGAAGCAAAATCTTGTAGAAGTGCTCGAGACCCAAATCACTTGTGCATCCGGTTTGTGGCAGCCACAGAGGCAACCCAGAAATTTGTGCTTCCTTTGAAAACCCCAGCCTACATCTGTGCATACAAAATATTTTTCGTTCTCAGGCACGTATTAGCACTGTTTGAACACTGAGTTTTTTTGCCATACTTTGCACCAAGTGATTTTTTTAAAATCCCACCTGCCTTACTGGCAGTTGCCAGGTCCAGTACAGAACTCACCCACGAAAGCCGTTCTGGATCAGAGAAAGAGGAGAAGCAAGCAGTACGCAGACGAGCCCGGCATCCATGCAGGCAGGCTGGGGAAGGTCATTTGCTCTCGAGTTCTGGGGACACGCCAGCGCAAAGCTCACAAAGGGATGCTGCAGTGACAAGAGTCACTAGGTGGCAGAAGCACTCCTTCTGCTGCTCCTCCTACCCCTTGTGGTGTGGGCTGTAATTAGGTCAGTGTATGGTAAAGTAGGACTGGGTGATAAATAAAGTAGGTTTTCTCTCCTAGCACAGACTGTAGCTTAATTTCACTTCTTTTTAGGTAGTGTTACAAGGTGGATTAAAAGTTTTAAAGGCAAAAAGAAGGCCTCTTGCCAAAGTAAATGAAATTTAAACCCACTGAGGAGTAACGGCAGAAAAAGAGGAGAGAAAAAAAGAAAGATGACTCCTCTCTGGTGACATTGATATTCTGTTTGGAAGAACACTGAGGAGGGGGAGGACTCTGCAGAGATGTGTGTTAAATCTCAAATCCAAACAGGCAAAATGTGCAGTTTTTCCAGCTCTGGTGCAAAGCAAGAACATGCACTTTTTCCTTGAGGTATTTTTGAAATTTTGATATAAAAAAGGCAGTTTTAGTCAGCAAAACATGGCTGATTTCCCCTTCCAGAGATTAGAGTAACGCATCTTACTATAGAGGTGGTACTGAAGGTCAAACATGAGATAACATCTCCTGCATCACTTATTCTCCATCTAACTGGGAGCCACCTTACTCCAGAGCTCAGTGTCAGCTCATAGAAAGGAAGGTACAAGTTGTCTGAACAATTATTACAGAATGTGCTTAATCAGATTCACAAAGCTGTTCTTTCTGGGTTAAATTATGTTAAGGACTTGATACTATTTCCAGTGAAGTCAATGCAAACCTGCCTTTGATTTCAGTAATAATATATTTTGCTCTCAGTGCAGCATTTAACTTCCCAGAAGACACGACAGAGAAGGAGTTTTCAGGAAGACAGAGGACAGGAATAATCCTTTTCACCTCTCTCGGCTTTCTGCCCCTTAAACATGCAGGGAGAAAAATAGGCTTACTTAAAACAGAAGATGACCTGGCAGAAAGGAACAGATGGACAACTATAAAGAAAATCAACAGCAATGTAGGTGCTAAAACATGATTTAGGGTTTCAAATTCTACCTAGATCTAAAACAGTGATCTTTAAACATGATGATGCAGAGCTATGCTAAGATCAGGAGCTCTGAATGCTCAGATCACTCCTCTGTTCAGTTCTCCAGGTGCTTACCAGTGCTGTTTTGTCTTGGGGGCTTAGGTAAGTGACTCCTGCCTAAAATCCGCTGGGAATTTAAGACAAGTGGAGTGCTGTATTAAATCCCCAGAAAGTCCCAATTTGCTCAATTTATTTAAGTATGGACAACTTACATTGACAGGATCAGATCTTAACAATGCACTTTTTTTTTTTACTTCAGTTTCGAAGCACAGTAAAGGGTAGTGCCTTTATCGACTGTTAACATAATATCCTAGTAATGGGCAACCACAGTGGGAGGAGAATTTTAGTGGCATCAAATTAAGTGTGTATGAGGATTTCGGGGAAATCTCAGTTCTGGCCAGTGGGAATTGCTGGAACTAGGTCTGTTCTGCAGTGGGACAGTGTCTCCCCTGGAAGAGTCCTTGTCATCTCCTGTTTATAACCACTCCTGGAGTGGCTTTCCCTTGGCTCTCTAAGATATTGCATGGCTGTTAAACAAATGAAGACTTTTTTTCTGTGTGCAGCTGAATGAGTTGGTCATTCCTGGTTTAGCTGCTTGCGGATTCACTTAGATAGGAGGAGCCCTAAATCCCACCCTGGAGTGTGACACTTACTTTTATACACAGTTATGCTTTTAATCCCATTTCTACACAACACTTCTAGGCATCAGCCTGTAGCTTAGAACATTTGAGTGAGGAAAACCTCAGCCCTCTTTCCACCTTTTGTTACCTAAGCCTGAGCAGATCTCTGAGTTTCCAGGTGAATTCTCTAACAACTAAGCTGTTCTGTAAATGGTGGGCACAGGTTAAATAAATCACCTGGCTTCTAAAAGCAATGCAGTGAACTCTGCCCTTTCCAAGGGTACATGAAAGTAAACATTTCACGGACTTAGATTTCCCTTGTTCGAGTGAAGTGTGGGATCTGAGATTTTCCTTGCTTAGTGTTTTTCAATGATACCTGGTAATTTTGGGAGAGATCACCTTGCACAGTATACTTCATAAATCCTTGTGTATACCAAATTGGATGGCAGTGCCTAAAAGACACTGCTGTGCCTCTTTTTATAGACATTGAAGTCCTGTATTTGACCTGGGGTTATAACCTGGTTGTTTATTACAGTTAATGAATTTAAGTAGGACACTAGCTACATTAGCATATAGATTCTGTTGTGAATTTCAGAGGTTTGAATAAGTTTCAGAGAAGACGTGAGAAGAGGGAAAAGGCCAACATAGTCCTGGTATCCATAACACCATTCTCTCCTTCTAGATGTGGGTGGGTGTTCTATGGTGGGAATAACAGCTATCACAGCATAAAGATGCTGTGAACCTGAAAGGGTAAGTGTGTTAATATTAGACACATAATTTAGACCCTGAGGTGGAGACAGCTATGAAAGAGCAGAGTGTTTAAAATAGTATCCTCCCTCAGTCCTATCTTCTTTATTTCTCATGTACTTCTTACTACACAAGTATAACCTATAACTGCCTGTCTCGGAGAAAATCAAACTAAAGACATGCTGCAGACATACAGGCTTTCTCTAAGAGGTAAACAAATTTATTTCATTTTTGTATTGCTCACCATCAAACATCTAGTAGCATCACAGCAAAAGATTTTGTTACCCGAAGACTATCAGACATAGGAGACATTGATTTCACCTGTGTCACTACAGTTTCCCATCTCCAGCCACAGCTGATATTACCTCTGAATTAATCTACAAATTGCTGAGTTTAATCTGGAAATCATAAAAATCTAGTTGACTAGTTTGACTAGTTTAGCCAATCCATATACTTTTTGAAAATGATCTATGAGGAGGACTAGATTCCTTCTAACAGGTCTGGTCTTACCACCACCTCAAGAAACACAAGAAAAGGTGACAATATATGTGGCTAGTGGACTGTTGCCTAGATGTGGTCTCTCACTGATGACAATACCAGAACAAGAGAATCATCAAGAGTTCTTTGTTAGAAATCCTTAGTGTAAACAAGACCTGACTGTGGATTTTGAGTGCTAAACTTACTATATGACAAGTTAGATCCCAAAAGGATTATTTTTGTTACTACTAAGCTTGAATCTGATGTAGAACGAGGGCTGGATATTTTTTTTTCTTGGTATTTTTAACAGCTCTTGAAAACATTTTGTTGAATAGTAGGAGTGGTTGGTACTTTTCCAGTTTGGAACTGCTTAGCTCATGAGTTCATAAAACAACTGCTACAACTGAAAAATACTGCAGCAGCACAGAAAAAAAAAAATAAAGAAAACTCTGCCAGCTTAGAAACATATTATTTTCTCTTTCACATAGAGGTCCAGATGTTGAGAAGAAAACACACGGACAGAAAAGAGTTTTGGTTTTACTTTTAAAGAAAAACAATACATTTTATTTCTTTCACTTGAAGAATTTTATAGAACTTAGAATTTCTATTTTACAGTTGTTACGTGACAGACACGCTAAGGGTTAGTGCTATGTTTGAAGTTACAAAATCAGTGGCACAAAATAAGATGCATTTAGTTTCATCATCCCAACTATTTTCCCGTATGAATACAATCATTGTGGTAGGGGAAGAATTTGTGTATTGTCTATTCAGTGCTCTGCTTCCCTGTGAGAATCAGCTCAAAACAGAGACGCTTAATCTCTTAGAGTGCTAGCCACAGAGTCCGTGATGGGACCATGCCAAAGCCTCATGCTGTAACCTCTCCTCAGCAATATGTCATACCCTTGTCTCATGATCTGGTGCACACATGTGAATGCCAGACATATCACAAATAGACATGCAACACCTTCCCTCTAGTGGTAGTTTCCAAATCCACGAATACCTGAATTACCATATGACCAGCTACGCATATACCCACCACTTCCAGTGTCATTGCTGGATGTGTAAGCTTATGGCAGAAGAGCACTCTGAATAACTATACAAAACAGGGAGCCAGCACCAGTTCATACGCCAAAGCTGAGCTGTTCCTGACTCAAGATGCACAAATGTCTATTTCTATCCTAGAAAAACTCTTCAGTGCACAAACATTTTGAGATGGCATGTTCTGACTGTCACATCAATTTAAGCAGACGTATTAGTTTCCATTTGTAGAACAAATGGACTTTTCTGATAAAGGATGCAATTACTTGATTTCAGAATCAATTTTATTATATGCCAAACAGGTGAGTATCAGTTCACTCATTCACGAACTTCTGCATAGGAATGAGACTGTTCAACAGGGAGATCAAACTGTGGTGAACAGGTTGTTGCAGGTTTAGTGATGAACTTCACTGGCATCCAGTGACAATAAAATAACAGAGGGTACTGCAGGTCAAACTTCAACTCCATCGACAGGGCTCTGTGAGGAAGCTTCCACAGTACCTGCTGCACTGTTGTTCCCTCTATTCAGTACTATCAGCATCTCTCTCTCTGTTGAACACTAGGCTTTTTATCTTAAACCAAAAAAACTCACAAGGGGTTCTATGTGCTAAGATGGTGTAATATATGATTTGCATAAGAAAGGGTGAATAGACTCAAAATATCTCCTTGAAGAGCAAGGAGTTGAGTTTTCCTTTTTAATGATACAGAAAAAGTCTCATGTCACACTCTGTATCTCATTATGAGTCTCCCATAAAATCGTTTGATTAGAGAAGCCGATGATAATTGGCATGACAAAAACAAGGACACAAGGAGTGAGGCATTACGTGCTGTTTCCACAAATATTACTACTAATTGTGTCAATTAAATTATCTAATTAGTCTACAGTAAATCACTTGAACACACACGAGCACAAATTCAAAGCATATGTCTCTACAGAGAAACTAATAGTTCCTAAAGGGTCAGAGTTTAGGAAAAGCCATCAGACATGGCATGAGCAAAGAGTAACTCTAATTTGAACTTTGTTGATAATCAAAATACCTAAGTAGTGTGCAGGTCATCCTGCTGACAGTGAAATGAGCCGATAATAAGCATTACCTTTGGCATACCAAAATCAGACCTGGACACATCCTTACCTTCCTAGGAAATAGCCCAAAGCCATAGCTGTGTCATGGTAAGGTTGAGCCCACACTAAAAAGCCTTTGTGAAGGGCAGGATACGTGTGCTGGCCTGTGCTCCACAAGCTTGGAGCAGGGCATGCCCACCTGCAACATGCTGCATAGGCAGATCAGTAGAGGCAAAACCTGCACTAGTCAATTAAATGTTTCCAGGACCATGTCATCCACTGAGACCATCTGGCAGGGAATAGCCCATTCCCATACCATTAAATTCTCTTGCAGCCCCAGGCAACATGCTCCCAAGTTAGAGTGCCTGCTGGGAATGGTCCCTGGCCCGTGCTGACTCTCAAATGTGCCCAGGAGTTGTTCAGGTGAGTGCTAGTTCACACAGGCCAAAATCGCCTTGGGGTGTTCTCTAACTTGGACAGTTCAGGCAGTCCTGGTGTTCTCCAGCACTGTTAATTTGCTTGGGTGCAACCAGTCATGAAGTCTATTTTAACCTCTGCATGATGCACTCTTACAGGGTCACCACCATTCTCACACAGAGAGCATAAGTAGATTGCTGACATTGGGATCATAGGTTGGATTAGTTTAAGAACAGAGCTTTTCTCCAAAATCAATCCTTTATCTGTGTATGATCTTTGTCTGTAGCTATAAATAGAAGCGTTTAGCGAATGCCACTCTCTTAGTCTTCCTACATGCATACATGCCTCAAACTGACAGGCCAATAATCAACTTCGTTATCAAGATATCATATTAATCTTTGACAACATCTGTAGTAAGATGCATTGCCACGTGTGAACAGTAACAATGGCCTTAGGAGACTAAGGGCAACGAAAAAGTTGCGTTCTGATGTTTGATACTTTCTGGAAATAGTTCTTTCCAATCATTAATAAAACATATAAAATAAATAGGGAATGTCCAAAGAGTAGTTAGCTACAGAATCTTTTGGGAAATCAGTGTTTGGAGGAGGGTCCTGTAAATAATGGACAGGAGGCTGGCATTTTTCATTTGACATCATTTGATGTCATTGTTCATTGATGTTTCGTTTGTCACTTTTCGCATGCTTAATAAGAAATGAACTGAATTTCTATTCAGTTGTGGTGCCATAAAACTGCATGAAAAACACAAACACACGCATGTATTTTAAAGCTGACCAAATGAACTCTTTCTTCTGTCAAGGTGTTTGAGTATGATATACTGTACTGTTTTTAAATATAGTTAATATTTTGTATAAGCATGTCTGAATATAAACTCAAAATCTGAATCTCCTGAGAAGAGTATTTAGATTATATTAAAAGGTAATTGAGAGGAATTTATAAGTGTATAAGTAGAATGCAAGCACCAAAATTATTTAGATTCTTCAGTCATAAATCAAAATTTTTAATCTACTTTTCAAGTCGCAAAAATGTCCCCAGTAACTGTAAGATCAAGTGTGGAAGAAAAATGTTATAACCTGTGAAGAGCAGCACTGAAAACGAGCTTTGGGTGACAGGAACTTTTGTCTCCCATGCAATAACTAGCCACTCCCCACCAAAAATTTTTACATACCCACCGTACAGAGAACTTCTTACTCTCCTCATAACTGGAACTACTTCTTCAGTTAGCTTCCTCAATGGATGCGCCAAAATTATTGAATGAAATTTAATCTCTCTTTTCTATCTCTAAGCCAATCATATTTCCCCTCCCCTTCACCATACAAGGGATATTTGCAGTCTATAGAGATTTACAACAATTTTGTGAATTGTGCAAAGGGTTTCTGTAATTTTTCCAGAAAGCTATAGTAACTGTGTGTGTAAGTGCCTCTGTCTATAAGTGCAGAAGGCTAGTTCTTAAAAGTATCAATGTCTAAATTAAGAGCTTATCTAACTTATTGTTATCTAAATGTTGTAAAATTATATAAACTAAACAGTGGTCAGGTTTTAGTTCATGTTATCTTTTTCTCTCTAACTGAGGAGATTGTATTATTTAATGATGCAGTTGTTCAGGAACAAGGCATTTATTAAAACAATATTTTTAGATGTGCTTCCAAGGATTGGGTGTGTCTTGTAGAAAGAATGAAACTTTGGTATCTGTCTTGCTAGCGAAACACCCTACACCTTCCTAATGGTCAGTTCTCTCTGAATAGTAACAATGATGTTTTGTTTCCCTCTCAGTTATGTCATTATTGTAAAGCTTAACTTTTCATTTATTGTTTTTACCATGTTTTGGGAATTTGCAATTGTAGCAAGAGAAAAGGGCATCTGTCTTGACTGCCCAGAACAAAGCAGAAAGTAGACATTTTATGGATGAGTCAATACTGAGGATATCAGTTTTAGAAAGTAAGCCAAACCTTTATTAGCTTGATTAGCTTAGCTGCATGGTGGTCAGTCAAAAGCAAGGATGACCATGGAGCAGTGCTTGGAACCACAGCCTGGCAACATTTTGTTTGCTGCTACATCCCCCTCTACTTTGCATTTGTTAAAATGCATCCAAACATCTGGTCCAGTTTTGGGTGCCCCAGTACGGGAGAGACATTGATAAGCTGAAGCAAGGTCCGCCAAGATGGTCGGGGCTGGAGCACTCAACCAGTGAGGAGAGGCTGAGAGACCAGGGCTGGTCCAGCCTGGGGCAGAGACAGATTCAGAAGGACTGAACAGCAGCACCCCATCATCTGCATGGGGGACACAGTGGAGAGGTTCAGCAAAAAGACAGTGTTCACAGTAGGGCTTGGTGGGAGAATGACAGGCAACATACAAAAGTTGAATAAGGGGGCTTGACTGGATATCAGGAAACTTTTTTTCACTACAAGAGCAGTCAAATAGCGGAACAGATTGTGCGGTCCCCACCCTCAGGGGTGTTAAAAAGCTGACTGGATAAAGCCTTGAGCTACCTCAGCAGCTGACCATGCTTTGAGCAGAATGTTGGAACAGAGATCACTCAAGATCACTTCCAGCCTGAATGATTCTGAGGCCCTGTGATTCTATAACTGAAATAAATATTATTTACATATATTTATCTACCAAAAATTGAGCAGATAGCCATTTAATTTAACAATTACCAGTTGACTCTTCACTCTTAACAACTTAGGAGTTTTGCAAAATATACTGCAGTAAGGACCACTATTCATAAGAAATAACTACCACTTGAAAAAAACTGACACAACTGTACCATACTAAGGCAGTGTTATCACAACCGAAAGGGTCTGCACTTTATACTGTGATATCCTGGTGGAACATATGCCACAAACAAAACAAAGAGAGTTTTTGCCTTGATGTAGTTGACTACCTTTGATGCTACAATTAATTTGGGCTGGGCCAGCTGCCTTATAATTAAAAACAAGACTTTCTGTGCCAGACCTCAGATTTTATATTATTGTAAACATCCTTCTTGTGCCAATAAAGATAGCTAGACTTTCAGGTTAATTTTCCACTGAGGGGTGGGAAGTCATTTCCTTCTCTTCTAGTTTCTCAAATGCATAGGTTAATCGGTTTTCACTGTGCATTGAGCTATTTCAACAACGACCGTATTTCCCTTACACTGTAAGAAATTGGTGTCATGCCTCCAAAGCATGAATGATCCAAGAAAAACTATCAAGGTTACACCTGGGATCTGGGACCACTCTACCTCTCCCCATCCAACAGTGTTCTCTCCCTTCTCACACATCAGCAGCAGCCAAATACACTGGTTTCTGCCTCTCCCACATGGAACTGTGGTGGGCAGAAGGCAAAACTTCACTGTTTCTGCAGCATCTGCTCATTCAGAAGTTGTTGTCATTTGCCTCTTGAAGAAAAATAAGTGGGCTGTATTCATCTCGCAGGCCATGACTGGATTATGCTACTTTCCTTTTGTTAAAAAATCCTCTTCTACAAATGAAGAAAAAATATTTGGACAAAAATTTTTATAGGCTGATATAGGGTTTCCCTTTCACTCTCATTTCTTCTTCCTCATACCAACTCAGTTAACAGATTCCCAAGTAATTCTGGTATTGAGTGCAAAACAATGTTACTGAAAAGAGGTAATCCTTGGTATCACAAGCAAATGCACGTGGCTGTCTTTTAGAGGCAGATTAACTACACCAATAAATCTTGCACACTTGTGATGCTGTGCAGAAACCTCCTCAAACACAGAGGCATGACACATAACTTAAATGAAAAGAACACCAAGGTCAGTAAAGACAGAGAAAGGAAGACAGGGTATAAAAGAAGAAACAGATTTTGATTTTTCTTCTAGGACACTGACTTTTCCCNCTTTCCTACAGTTTAAGATATTGAATGCCCCTGGCACATGACCTTTATCAGTTACATCATGAATCCATTTTGACTTTCTATTTTATTTAAAGGTAGATGTCATTGATTTTATCGACTACTTTGCTTCCCAGCCAGTGCAGGTGTTCTAAAGAAACTTAGCACAAGTGTTACAGTCTTTTAAAATATGTTTTCTTTTCTAACTACTGGCTTAGATAATTCAGAAATAATTTAGCATTCATGTAAAGGCATTTCACAAAGCAAGCTCAAATACAGTCATAAATATACATACAGGATTTTTTTCGTCTTGGAAGGAAACAAATAGTCTTACAGTGATGGATTTAATTTATTCATTATAATCATGAGAAATTTGCATATGATGAGCAAATTTTCCAAATGCAACGTGTTGCAAGAATTGCACAATCTTTAAAATGAAATTGCTGGAGCTTTTAAACAAAGGAATTTTTTAATAGAGGCTAAGAATTATTTGCTAAAAAAGAAATTGCTTCTCATGAAGATCAGGAAAGGACATTTGTACTCTATAAGCCATAGAAATGTGTCCATTTTCTGAGAAGCAAAAGCTTTGTTTGCTAGGAACACTTGTTTAATATGGATCAAGGGATTATGTTGTCTTTACTTGCCATTTAGCATAAAGGTCCAAAATTCATTTGGATGGCACAAGTTTCACTCTTTCACGTGCTAAAATTTCTCCTTTGCAAGTGGAAGAAATCCTGCTGATGAAGAAAATACGTATTACAGAAAATGCCTGAAAAGCTAGAGGAAAAGCTTGGAACTGTATAGCTCATAAAATTATTCTAGACAGAAGTTAATGGTCTTCCTGAATGGCACTTAGTACTGTATTTGCTCAGGGAGGGGCCATCCAAAGTGCTATGTTCTAAAACAATGAGTAGCCATTGATCACAAGAGGTGCAAAAGCAGCTGATTGCATGCATGTGTGTGTGTGTGTTCTTATGGGTGTATATGTGTCACAGTTCATAGTTTACTTTGTCATCATTTATGACTATCCCTTTCTTTCACTGGCTTTTGCAGAAGGGTTAGAGGCCCCTGGCAACTTCCTCCTAGCTGCACAGTTCAATTCAGTCATGCCCATATGTGAGTGTCTTGTATTTCTTCGGACATCAGACATCTGTGTGTGAGACAGTATATGCTTTGGAAGAAGATAACTGGAAGGGTAGTGCTAGGACAAGAACTTTGGCTTTAGTTTTTAGCTACAGCATACATGTGCTAGGTGTAACTTAAAAGAAAAAATAAAATAAAAGATAATTCCTTCCCCAAAGAGCCTATAGTCCAAATAGAGGACAGAAATAAGAAAGGCAGGTAAGCAAGCGATCGAAGTAAGATGATCATTATTAGGTGGAACTAATGTTACGGAGCTTTAAGTTTGTTTCCTTCCTTAGCAATAGCCAAATATTTCACATATAAAAAAGAATTATAATACTGCCATTGCCTACTCATGTCTACGAAAAAGGAGTTATTGTTAAGACCTTATCAGTTCTGTCTTCTGTAAAGTATTTGTTGTAAAGTTGGATGATTATGAGGTTGGGTGATACATGAAGTAAAATTCAGAAATGAGAGAGAAAAGCTTTTAAGTAATAAGTACAGAAAATGATGAAATGATTAAGAGGGAAAGAAAAAAAGAGAGCTGTGGGACAGCTAGGGAGAGAACACACAGAGAAACAAGTGGGAATAAAATACCTTTTGTGGCTGGAGCTCGCTGGACTATATCCCTCCTATGTCCTGTTTACTAAGAATTGTTTTTGGAGCAGGATTTGCAACGTTATCCAGTACGCGAGAACTCCAGCTCCAAAACCTGGTCTATTCCTTTATCAGAGAGCTTGCAGGAATCTAAGGGTTACATTTGGAGCACATTGATAAAACAGTACATTACACACCTATAATAATAATAATAATACTGAATGTAATGAGAGTATGTCATTATTCCTGGCTGTATTAGAGATCTGAGGTGACATACGTGTTTTCAAGGCCTATTGCATTCTGCTAAGGTAACTTCTGCCTACAGCACTTTTAGCCAGTAGTGGAAAACTGCATGTTGGAAAACAAATACAATGCTTGTCATTGTTGGTAGAAGACATAGCTGTAGCTTCCCACTTATTAGGCTGAAAATGTATCTTGTACTGTATTGCTTTGGGCTTTGTCAGCACACACAGCGTGCATTTTTGATACAACGCAGGTTGATCTAACAAGACACAATGTGACCCATGTAACAAATGGCACTGAAAAGAGGTTTGCTTCTCTAACCGATAAAATCAGACAAGTCCTTTGACAATGGTATTTGCAGCTGCCCTTTCATATTGAAGATAACTATGCTTATTAACAAGTACTTGACACTACATCCGTATTGAATTTCTGCTTATTTGTTCATTCAAAAACCAGAAACATCACCAACACGATGTTTCGGAGACATTTGCAAGCTTCATACAACACCACATGTAGATCATACACTGTCTATTGGGACCTACTGAAACGTCATGACGCTTTTCAGACATGCAGTTCTACCTTGTCCGTTTTGTTGTCTGTAACAGCACCATACTGTAGACATAAACAGCCATTAAAATCAAGAATTGCTTTCTGCATACCGGAAAAAATGTTTATATAGTTCTTTTTATGTGAAAGGAAAGAATGTCTGACCTAGTCAATACACTTGTCTGGCATGAACTGTTCTAGTTACAGAGCTGGCACTACAAAACACAGCGCTGAACTGTTCTTATTGGACAACCGTTGCCAATCCAGCCGCCCACAGAGTCAGCATTTCTCCTCTTTGAGAGCAAGTATGATTGCACTACTGGAAATGAGAAGGGCTTGCTCTGCTAGCCTTTCCCAGTTAAAATAGTTGGGAAAACATTCTGCGGTGGCTCAGAGGCGAATATCCTTGACAACACTGCATATGAAGAAAGCTACTTTTGGATTTGCTTAGTCAAAGACAAAACTCTCAGTGTTTGCAAGAGTCGACAGAAACAGGGGGCTAAAGTCTCCATGAGCCATCTGTGAGCCATGTAGCTGCTGTCATTGGACAAAGCCAAGAGCTCAAGGAATGCTTATTATGCATAGAAGCATAATAGAAGACAGCAAGAGAAAAAAAGGAGGAAAAAAAAAAGGGGGCGACAGTTGATTCATGTACTGTTCCAGCTCCCAGGAGTTTGCTACTGGCACGATGCACCCAGCTGAAGGTACACCGAGTACTGCTTGCACCTTGCAGTAAGTGTCCCGCCCAGCTCTTCCGTGAGCCAGCCATTCTGCTGCTCACTCTACATGCTGCATTTCATAGACATTGTCCAGGGCCACTTAAATCAAGGACAATTTTATTAATCTGATAAATTACACTGGAAACAGAAGCTAGAAACTATTCATTTTTATTCTTGTTCAGGACAGGCTGGTGACTGTTCTGCTTTTGACCTTCTGTCTTGCAAATCGAGGAAACTTCTTAATTTTAGCAGGGTCTCAGGTGCCTGATTCTGAAAGATTGCCCTAGCATGTGGAAAATGTCAAAAGGCAATCCTTGATTTTAGAATCAGGTACATTTGTGGGTGACTTATGTTTTCATTTTATGGAAATTTGTTGTCCATAAAAGTGGGCTTAATAAGTCGACAGAGACCATATGCAAACAGTTTGTGGACACCCATTTCTTGACACAGACTGGCAAAAACCACACAACCCAGGCATGCAATAAGGTATAAACAGCATTTCACTATGAGCTTCAGTGCTTCTTCCTACATCTCTTGCCATTAGCTCTGGTGCAATGCTGTAAGCCTTTTTCCACAGTTTTTCAAATACTGCAGATATAGCCTGGTATTTAACAGAGTCAGGTTATTTGTAATGGCTTATTACTGATATTAGAAAAAGATAGCTTATCTGTGTTAGAAGCACAAAGTGATAAAGTTCATCTAAACAAGCATTGAGAGGAAAATGTTGTGTTTGAGGAGACACGTCTTCATTAGGATTGTGGGTTTAGTTGCATTCTCACCAAAGCCTGCATTTGGAGCAACGCTGATGTTGTCAAAAGGAGCATCTGTTTGCTAGTCCAGGCACAGTAAGTTCCCATTTGCTTAAAATACAGTCTCTTGACATATTTTCTATAACAGATGCACCTAGTCAAAATACGCAGCCACAGGTTAGGCTTCTGTTTAGAAGATGCACGTGCACAAATTATATAGTCATTTCACACATGACCAAATCGCTAAGCGTAATAAACCACAGAAAAGTTACCATAACAGGATAATACAGTTACCTGACCAAAGCTTAGCATATGTTTTCAGCCAACATTTGTGGTTACACTAGATTTTGCTGATGAGGTCAAAGCAACTTTTATGCACTGGATGGCAACCCAGTGCATGAATTTAGGAGAAAGTTCTACAAACAATTGAGCTTGTGGCACAGGGGCAGAGGCAAGAAAGAGAGGGCAGTGCTGGGCTTGATTTATTTGGGAAAATGAAAGGAAAGGAGTGGTAAGAGACAGGAAAATGATAGTCCCAGTCCTCTCTCTTCTCATTGCTATGGAGTTACATAGTGACTTCCTGCATCTCGAAAAGTAAAACCCTCCATATAATTAAAAATATATGCATTTAGACATGTATATAGACCTACATACTTCGGTATGCATAGAGTTGAAATCTACTTAAATATCTTTTTATAGAAGAGTCATTTGGTATTAGACCAACAGATTGAACTGTAAAATGATGTAAATGTAACACTGCTCAGGATTTAAAAAGGAAATTGAGATACATGAGAAACTAGCATGATTTTTATCCTGTCATGCTTTTGCACACATACTTCCACAGAAGAATGAGTGTAGTGTTCGGGTTAGTTTTCCCTCTCTCAGCTATTTGTACCACAGCAATCATAGTATCTAGGTACCAGTTTTGACAAAGTTTCACTGGGAAAGAAACAGTTATTATAGGTTTCATTGTGAAATAACTGGTTATGTGTCAGCAGCTACTGTAGAGAACTGTAAATACATCAGTGACTGTACAGAATGAGTGTTAGAGAGATTTGGATACACATCACTGAGTGCTGGAGAGACTACAGAACATACTGTATTCCTGTTCTGGAGAAGATGCATTTCCCAAGGTAACACCTTTAAAGTGATCCTCAAAGGGCAAAGTTCAATACAATAAAACAGATTCCTGAAAACCAAAATTCCAGTATAATTTTGTCTTTCAGAATACAGGAGAATTAAATATACCTCATTCAGTTACCTTTGAAGGGTGTTACAGGTACTATAATCGATTCCCTAATTCCAGAAAAGACTCAAATTGAGATGACAGTATTGACTTGGAAAAGACAACTAGTGATAGTAATAGATTGATGCAGTGATTAATATTTTAACAGATTTATACATAACAATAGTTGCATTATACTGTAGCTACCACTAAAGTAATCTGTAAATTTGAAATGGTTGTCATTTGCTAAAGTAGGTAGTCATCTGGTACTTGTTTTGGATCTTATGAAAATGGATTATTAAATCAATTACCAGGTAGTATATACCACAACATCGGCAAGTACAAGATATACAGGTGTGCATATATTCAGTAGGACCTCTGAACTTTAATTCGTTCCTGGTAATTCATGCTTTTTGAATTTCACTGCTCATAGATATGTTAGGAAAGTAAGATCTACATTTCTCCTTATTGTGATATGTGGAAAATATTATCTATGATACTTACAAGTTATGCAGCTATGTATATTTTAACATCCAGGTCTCTTCCTACTGATGGCGTCATTGAGGAAATAGTTTGTTATGCCTCATATTTCTTCAGAAAGTAGTATTTAATTCTAATAATAAAAAATATACATGTTCTGACATGCAGTGTACACAAGACAAAAGAAAAAGTTCATATTCTTATCTGAGCCATCAGCTTGTGCCGCACTTGCATAGGCAGAATACCATTGTCTCTGTGGCCGTTATCCTCAAGAGTATTTTAAGTAGCTGTTTTCTGTCATGGGCTCATTTTCTGAGTGAAAAAACTCACAACCCATTAAAGTTTAAAATAAAACTTCCACTGGTAATTTGAAAGCTCTGAGGAGCAATAGCAGCGAAGCTGTTCATTGTCTGGAATACCCTAGCAGCCTGGGCAGCATTAAGAGCTTGATAATCAAGCAGTGTGACTGCTGAAGTCCTGGTGGTATCAGTGTGTCATTCAGCTATTCCTGTGAAACCTGTGTTGACACATGCTGTATTCTGAGTAGTTTTGAGTAGCTCATCAACTACTATGTGTTGCTTTTCACCTTCCTGATTATTTAGAGTATTTAAACACAAAAGACTGGATCATAATACAATGTGTCTTTGGATTTTTCAGGGTTTTGTTAGAGTGTTTTCTGGATTGTGGTTGGTTGGGTTTTTTATATGCAGGTCATTCAAAGGATATTTTTACTGTTGCTTTGGCATGATTTTCATACCTCTGAACAATATCCAGAAAACCCCTTGTTGTTTCTAAGCCATGTCTAGTGATGTCAGTTAGATTTTGTGTATCTTCCTTATACTAGACACAAAGTGAAAATTAAGAAGAAATTTTCAGCATGTAAGTTCAGCTGTATGTGCTAACTGTAATTTTGAGTGAAACTTAAATTCAAAACATTCAGAAGTGTTCATAAACATTCTTTATGTACAACAAATGTCTCCAAGTTTTTGTACATTGTTAACATTTGTGCTCATAAAAGGAGAGATTTAGTGAGTTTGGGCTTTCCAGTTCGTAAAAAGAGAAAGAAGAAAAAAAAAAAAGAGGAAAAAAAAAGAAAGAAAAAAGGAAAGAAAGGGAAAAAAAGAATAAATACAACGTAGAGGAAAAGTTAACTTTAACAATAATTTTTCTCTTCTATTCACTTCAAATGTAGTTTCATTTGAAGTTTTGGGCACATGTTGGGGTCATTTCTTATTTTATCAAAACAGTTTTCCCATCTTAATTAAAATCAGTGGACTATGCAATTCTGTTAGATGGGAGGAAAGGAGAGTTTGTTAATTTACATTTAAATAAAACTGATTTTCTGATCTTCTGATATAGTTGCATTTTTAATATCTTGTACTTCATATTATATTTATAAGTGGTACCACTGGAATTATGGGGAGTCTTGGCTCACGTTTCTGACTGTTATGCTTCAGTAATAGTAGTGCTTTTGTAGCCATGGTAGTCTGAGAGTCAAGGCAAAGTTTAGAGGTGGAGGTAATATTTTTTTATTAAATCTATTGGTATAACCTGAAGAAGAGACAGTTTGAAAAAGAACATTTCTCAAAACATTGTCTATTTATTCCAGATGTTCCTTTTGGTCTAATTGAAAGTATTATTCATTACAGCTGAGAAGATATTAATTCAGTTATGGTGTCCTAAGTGGCAGCTTTCTTGCCTCGATATTTCGTGATCATCTAAGAGCTTGAAGTTTACCTTGCTATTGATGGATTACAAAGTAGTTTTCAATAACTAAAGTGACCAGGAGCTTTTTTTTATTATTATTATTCATTCATTTGGGGTTTTTTCCTACTGTTTTTTCTTTTTTTTTTTTTACTATATGTCTCTAATCTTACCTCTAGACTCCTAGTTTTCACTGAAGACTTCATTACTTGTTGGTTAGTAGTCATGGCATTCAAATGTATGTAGTCAGAGACTCTATAGTAGAAATGAAGCACTGAAGAACTTCAATTAACACCTGAACTATGTGTAATTAACAGTCATTCTCTGCAGTACAAAAAGATATAGGATTAACATACAACACTGGTACACTATAAGGTACATAGAGATGCATAAGAAATTCGACAGTTTAAACTTTCTCCTTCTAGTATTCAAGCAGGAATCACGGCCCGACAAACATTCCTTAGTGATTTTCTACTGAATAGTTATTTTTGCATGGAAACCTGAAGAGGCTTCCTCATATTCAATTTTGTTCTGTGGTACATCCAAACAACATCATTCTTACAGTCCTTTTGGACTTCGCACCTTTTCCTATTGAATAATGCTAAAGTTAGTCTGCAGCGGATAATGTATATTTATGGGTTCAGCATTAATAGTGACTGGAAATTCTTCACTGATCTGAAGGCAACGTAACATTTCTAAGAATGCTTTTAGTTTACAGAATCACAGAATGACAGAATGGTAGGGGTTGGAAGGGACCTCTGTGGGTCATCTAGTCCAACCCTCCTGCCGAAGCAGGGTCACCTACAGCAGGCTGTACAGGAGCTTG
>Ga0065711_1003720_pt1 | contig 37389 bp, 16 predicted proteins | sample Hoacrofraction12_FD_59098 | JGI IMG/M metagenome (GOLD analysis project Ga0065711, IMG submission 59098) | Hoatzin crop microbial communities from Cojedes, Venezuela - Epithelial fraction 12 v2 (version 2) | ecosystem: Host-associated > Birds > Digestive system > Esophagus > Crop | place...
TTTTCTTAAAGCCTAAAGGCTTACAGAAGTTTGGAGTCACTCCTCTCAGCCCAGGAGACACACCCACCACATTTTCTTGCGTAAGAATACAAGAGCTATGCCTGACCACTGGGCCTAGACACAGACTACTCCTTCCTACCGCAGGATACTCTCCAACCTCCTTATCTGAGACTTTCTCACCGCTCTCAAACTCCCCGACACGACGATTCACACTGCTGGCCCCAGAGCGCTGTTTTCAGCCAGCTATGAAAATCAATGCAAAAGCTCCCACTCTAGCGGGAGCCCAAACTCATACACGAGAACTGCTGAGTTTCACTGCTTTTCCTCAGGATCTGGTGGCATGCTGCCATCCTGACAGGGTTCTAGCAACACACGACCACTGCCCGTGACATACTACTCCTATCTTTTCCATAATGTGTATACTGTCCTGGGTAAACATGGACTATTTCCCTCTCTTGAGGATCTGTTCTGCATCTTTTGCACACGATGCAATACCATCCTTCCCTCCTTTCACACGCAGGTACCCATCACATCCACCTTCCTGACGGCATGAAGGATCATTCACCGCACACAAATTTTTCTCAGATAGCCACAGAATTATGATTATTTCTTATTGTTTGGCAAGAATCAGTCAATTCCAGAAGAAGGAATGAATTTTATAAATGAATTTATAATTATCATCACTAAGTAAAAATAGTAGTTAGAAATTTTTACTGCTTTCATTTGCTTGTGGACACATTAAAACAGATTAGTTTGTTAAATTTTATTAAGTATTAATATTTCTATGAGGACTGCTTAATATATGAGAAGATTCCACTTGATTTCAAACCTTCTTGCTGATGTTAAAATGAAAAGCTATTTAGAAAACAATGCTTCAATTTCAATTAAAAAACCCTAACCTTTCAAGGTAACATTTCCTGTTTGCATAGCTAGCTGGAGGCATCAATCTAGTTGCCTGTGGCTGTTGCATTACTTTCGCTTCATCCAGAAATTAAGAGTACGTGTTCAGCAAATCACCCTTTATGGTTTAATGTGTGAATGAACAATGCAAGAATAAAAGGTTATCTGGTTTTGCCTCTTTCTTTGCCATCAACACTCCACCTCTATTTGAATTCCAGACAGTAAGAAAGAACCCACCATACTATTCACCCCTTGTCTAGCTGCCTCATTTTCACATGGACAGAAGGAGGAAAGGCCAGCTTACAGCAGAGTCCAGAACTCACGCCAGTAAGGTACCAGCATCATCTCAAATACCACACAAGCATCAATAATGACATTTTACTGTGTGTCTTGCTGCTCGTTACTGAGCGTTTGGGAAGAGACGGTGGCACGCTACCTTTGCTGTGCCGAACTTCCCATGAACCTTTTCTTCAGGACCCACTGTCCCCATACCCAGGACTTTGAAAGTGCGCCTGGTTCTTGTCACAAACTGCCCTGCACAGTCCCATGCTCATTCCTGTTGGCTTTTAATTCCAAGAACACTTAGTTTAGATGGCATGGGTAATCCTGGGACAGAGAAGAACTTCTCCTTGCTTTCTTTTCCCTCCTCCCCATCCCCTGCCTTCACTGCTGTATTTCAATCAGTTTCACTGAGCATTTTCATGTTTTTTTCATGTTCTGCAGAATCCATGTGGAGTGAAAGTTCAATCTCCTCTCCCCCACCTAACTGGATCGTAACGCATTTTCTGCAGCCTCCAAATAAACTGAAACCTTTATTTGCACTTCTAATTGCCAGAAGAATTACTCTTGTCCTTCCCTGTCACACACCATCTGACTGACACCAAGTAATTGCTCCAGCGATCTCCCGCTACTTTAGTGACTTAGATTCCATGACTCCCATTTTTCCCCTCAATCTTAGGACAGCAACAGGCAACAGCTATCTGACAAGCACCATCTTGAGCTCCACATGCCTTCAATTATTTAATGTCAGGCTCCCTCCCCACCCTGCCAGCAACACACTAGAAATACAGCTGCTAGGTTAGCTACAGAATATACAGAAACTATACCAGCTTATTTCCGACTGGAGAGAGACACAAGGAGTGGTATTACACAGCAGGGCCTTTCTGCAGCGTGCAGTACCAGTGCTTGGAGACTGTTCACATGCTAAGGGGATATCGGACTCCCTCAGACAGCAATGGACAGTCTTATCTGTATCTCCAACCAAACATTATTTGGGGACTTGTGGTTTTTGTTTATTTTTAAGGACTGAAGACATGAATGTTAATTAGCACTAAGAAACCACCAGCCTCATGTATCAGGGGAATACAGCATAATACAGTTTTCCCAAGCATCAGGAGGGATCAAATTATTTTCCCTGTTTATTATATTTGTTATGGTAAAGGCTTTCAACTGGCTTTGAAAGAGACAAACAGCACTTACACAAAGCCCTATGTAACAGTGAGATAAATCAACTCTTTTTGTGTTATTCTCTAATATGGAGCTATAGACTATGCAATGCCTCTGAAAAAAGTTATTTGTATAAGACAGCATCTCCCATTAATTGAACAATTAGCATCTCCTGCCCTACGGTATCTTTCACCATGACTACTTTTTCCAAATTCATCCAGTAAAAGGAAAACACTGTTCTGCTAGGATGACGAAAGTCTCACAATAAAAGCTTCTTTATTAAACTCCATGGCAGAGGCAGAGTAGCTCTCTGTAAAAAATGTAAAAATGAAATACTGATTTAGAAAACTGTAAACAACCTGATTATGTAACACAACAGATTACCCCCACAAGAGCAGAAAATCTTGCAGTCCTGCACTCTTGCTCAGGCTTTCCCGCATAGTCTTTTGCGCAAAACTTTTACTACAATCCCACTGCGAAACACCAATCTTGTATTAACTGAACATTAAGCCAGCACTGCAGTATTCCAGAGGCACAAAACCTAAGGCTAGATCTGTAAACTTAGCCCTGGTTCTTTGAACGCATGCATTACAAGGCAGAATAACCATACAAGAGAGCACGAAAACACAGTCAGACCAGTATGCCTGTCATACATCTCCTTCTGTGGTCCTACAGAAGCACAGAAGAGATCCCCCTCAGATCTATGACCTAATCTGTCCTCTGTTCAGTCAGCAGTCAGGAATCCCAGATGTCCATCAACCCCTGTCATTCTGCCATGCCTCAGTAACAATGGGCAAAAGAGTTCCTCTCTTTTTGCTTTCTAGCTTCTCACACAGGTCTACAGACAACGTCAGTCATTTTCTTTTAGCTTCTATCCTGACACACTCACTTTACCTTTGTGCTCTGACATTTTAACTCCATGATCTCCATCTGTTCCTCCTCCAGTTCAGCTGCGTATCCCTGTCCTCTTCCTTACTAGGCTGAAAAGCATCTTTGTTTTATTAATGTGTCTGTCTGACCTAAATGCTCCTCAACACCTGTCTGCCTTTCGCAGCTCCTAATTTAAATAACTCCCAACTACTAGTCTCTTTTATCTGCCAGAAGTTGCATCCTGGCTAAATGAGAATTCGTCTGAATTTGACAGGTAAAAGAAAGAATTGGAATCCTACTGATCTGTCATTTAAAACAAATGCAGTTCTACTTTTTTAAAATTCGAAATATGCTTGATGAATACATTTTTATTTCTTCCACTGCTCACCTCCTCAACCCCAAACAGTATTTTTAAATATTTGTTCTAAGAAAAAATTTATACTGTAGAGGTCAGCAGAAAATAAGCATGGTGACTTTGCAGCTGAGTTCATAACACGAAGAATAATCATGAAAGCTAAACAGTTTAGCAAATCGTCACTCCCCCCAAAAATAGTATTTTTTACTTTACCAGTTTAGATAAAAGGTAATGTCTATGCCAGCATTAGGTCATATCTTTGTTGATCAGCTTTCTAGCCTTGGAAAAGTCATGAGTGACCCTGCCCCTTCAGTTTCTTCATCTGCAGGTGATGTACCCTTTTTCCTCCCTGTTTGTAGCAGTGCAGACTAGAACATCAAGCTGTCAAAGGCTCTGGTTACATACAGTTATCCTAAGTTACACAGCTATTATTGGCTAGCTTTCTGAAACATAAAAGATTAGTCTCAAGTTATCCTTGATGGAGAAGCTGCTAAGGCAAAGAACAATAATGTTTCCAGCTAGAGATACTACATAAAATAGCAGCACATAACACACAGCAAAGAGCCCGATTCTGCAAGCACAAAGCACTTCCCAATGCACCACTAAATATAACATCAAAGCATAAAAAATTGCCTTGAAGTGGTAAGCACTGAGGCAGCAAATACCTCCCTCATGAGAAGTACTCCAGCTCTGTATCATCATTTGAGAAAGTCTCAAAACTCAGCACATGTTAATGGGTCATAAATACCCAGCTGCTCAGGGACAGCTAGTTTGCCTTGCATACAAGCTGTTTCTACAAATGTCCACAAAAATGTATGAAGGCCTATTAAAATGGCTGGGAAACAACAGCCTACAAAGCTATTTGCCATCTACAGAGAGGACAGAAGGAGGTCAAATTCAAACCACCACAAGAGAGAAGAAACGGAGAAGTGCCTGGCAGTACTTTGAGGGAGAAGGAAAAAGCTCTGCTTAGTCCCACAAAGATAAATAAGCAGCAAGTAAAAAAATGTGGAGGGGAGGATAAAGACCCTAGCGATCTGCTAAGGGATACCAGGAAGGTGGAAAGGAAAGAAAATGAAGATTTATCTGCGACTCCTCAGGTCCTCTCCAAGACAGGGTAAGATCACAGCTGTGCACACAGCTCCAGAGGCTGTTGGTTCCTCTCTCCTCACAACGCTTGTTTCAGTAGCATTCCAGGATCTTAAAATGCTTTTCTTTGAAAGATATCACACAAAGATGCACAAAGAAATAACACCTTTGATATTCTTTAACGGCTTAGAACACAGAAATATGACAGAACTCCTCGTATTGAAGTCAAATGGGTTTTTTTAAGCACACTATCTGTATGCAATCCTCCAATTCGGTTTCAGAGTATTTGAAAGTCAATGCGAGGTGCTGACTGATAGATTTTTAGCTGGCATACAATCAACGGTGAATAGTTTTAAATAAATTTAACAATAAGCTCAAAATTAAGACTTGCTACTCTCCTTGCTTAAAAAAAAGAAATACTGCTAACCGAGGTTGCTACATCATGCATTTAATAGGAAAAAGATAAATACTGGTATATACATATAGCTTTAAAAAAGCACTGTTTTCTAACCTGTAAGAAGCACAAAGAGAACAAAATGTCCATGAAGATTCATGAATAATTCTTTCTTGTGAAACTACAAGTGTTAGAATAAGGAAATTAATTTTGCCCTGTTCTGCAAATTGAAATCATCTGAATATCACAGCAAGTAGTGGAGAGAACTTTTCTACTGCTAATATCTTTCTGGATCTTCTTTAATGGATCATGAGGACATATCAGCTCTGAAAAAAAAATTGAATCAAGAAACATTTTTTTCCCCCCATTGAGAAAAAAAACCCGATTAGTAAGAACTTGTACTTAAACCCCATTCAGCAAGTAGCTAGGAGAGCAGAAACTGAGGTAACAAATGTCATAAATTTCAGAATGGAATCTTTGTAATTAAAAGTAGAAAATGAAGTGAGACAAATAACTCCTGCAAATATAATTTTTTTTAAAAATGCAACCTCTTTAAGTTCTTCTACCTAAGCATCTTCTTCTCAGGCTGACCTTTCTAGAAGACAAAAAGATCAGGTTATGTCTTTCTCATACCAGTGCCCTCTGCAACTTTTACACTAGCGTACCTAGGTTTCAGTAAGATGGGATGTAACCAAGACCAACCTCTAACAAGGCAATTGCATCGCATCGGTCTATAAAAGCCCTATAAGTTCAGTAAAATAGTGAATAAAGGAGAACCAGATGACATTTGGTGATGCAAAATGAATTGCATTTATTCCTGGCCATTACATCTGGACAAAAAAAAGAGCAGGCTATGCAGGTATGGGAGAAGGCATAACATGAATATTGTTATCCCTGTCACAGTTTGCACCTGAAGTATGATATGCAATTCAGATAGCAGAATGAGTTCAAATGCTGGTCAACGACAAAGATCGGGACTTTCCTGTTTGCTGAATCAAAGAATTGTGAAATGTACTCGACAACACATTTGCATGACTGCTGAATGGATTAGAAAAGGGGACTCTGTTCACTCATCCCACAGAAGACAAAGGGACAATCAAAATCAAAAGGTTCTTCAGCCATTTTCAACAAAAGGAAACATTACATAGAAGCCACAGAAATTACAAACACTGAAGGAAGGAAATCGGACATTGCGTACAGATGGCTACACTGACCAGAATCCTACATAATCAGAGAACAGCACAAGATACAGGAGGAGCTGACAACAGAGCAGCCTTCCCAAACTGCAGTGGGCGCTGGAGCCAGTGAAGTACCCTTAAGGAAAAGCATAACCATTAAAGTACATGCCGTTGAACACCTCTAGCTGGCAGAGCAGGTGAGCCAGTGCAAGATGAGACAGCAACAAATACTCTCAGTGCACCCCTCTAAAAAGGCCAAGTAAAACAAAACACTAGTTTTCCTGTTGCTGCATGACAACAGGAGCCAGTACACAGCCAAATACTTCCTGCCGACAGTAGAAATGAATTAACCTATTTTATAGCAAACCCTAGCACTAAAGGTACATTATCTTTGGTTATTAAACAAATCAGCAACTCTGGAATCATTTTGACCTCCAGAGTGCTTCTGCACATTTACACAGGTCTACAGATATTGATAAATATCCTTTAGCCTGTACAGCTCCTCAATATATTCTGTAGGTTCAGCCAGATGTTTCTTGCCTTGCATTTTAGAGCCACAGCGAGCAAGAAAACCGAGCACCTTTAGGAAACACTGATGGGTACAAAATAAAACACCCTCTTGACAAGACAGCCATAAGCTTTTCATTTCAGCACTCAAGTGTATTTACTAAGCTGAGAACCAGGGAACGGTAGGTAGCAACTGTCTCGCACAGGGGTTTTTCCTGTGTTGCTCTGCACTACACTAGAAGTACAGACACTAGCATTAACAACAACCAGGCTTGCTCAGGCACCAGGGACCATGAAATCTCATCAGTTCAATGCTCTAAAGCAATTAGCTTTGTTGAGAGGCAAAGTTTATTAGCTCAGAGCGATGCTGTGCTAACAACATCAAATTACTTCCAAGACCTCATGTGTCACCTCTGCAGAGAACTGTGATGAGCTGCATGAATATATAAACCTACTCAGGAAGCACTGTAGTATACTATGCTACAAGATTTAGCCGGACCTCAGCGGACACTCACCCTCACCATTGCAGCTATCTTCAAAGTAACCACACGCCAAGAGTGCAAAGAAGCTGGCAACAAGGATAAGAATGGAGTTGGCTTTAGACTAAGAAATGCTAAGGAGCTACCCGCAAACAGTGTCCACGGGAATAATCTCATTTTTCCAGCCTTACTTCTCCCTCAGAGTCATTACATGTATACACATACACAACCCAATATGGTTAGATTAAGACAGATAAATATTTAAACTTGATTTACAGATAACGCTTGCACATTTTTGGAAGAGCTCGCAGCTGTTTTCTGTGCTCCAAAAATTAAGAGAAATGCATGTGTGTATAAATTTCTCCTCCTCTACCCCATGACTTCTACCAGTCAGTGGCATTCAAGAGGTGACCTAAACAGACTTAATATATTTTCTTGCAGCTATGAATGCTAGACAGTATTAATGACAAGGCCTTTCATTGATTTACTGTAGCTTATTAAATAAAACAGAATGAATGTACTGCATACAAGTCTTCACCCAGAACAGCAGGGATCATGATGCAAAACGGATCTAGAAGAGCAGCTTTTAAAGGGACAGAAATACAGAAAAGAGTAAACGGAATCAAAAGAGTTCTCACTGCCTTCTCAGCTAGTTGCTAACTGTTACTTCAAATAAATACATTTTACATACTTGCTAAGGAACAACACATTTCAGAGAACAGCTAATTTCAGGGTTTTTTTCTACTATTATTAAGGAAGAATTATAATTAAAGAACATTTCCTTGAGTCCTCATTCTGCATTCTCCACAGGCAGGAGTGCCAGGTGTCACTACCTAGGAGGTTAGCAGAAGAGAGCTATGAGCATTTCTTGAGCTTTAGTAAGGCATACATGATTTGACACCATATGTTGCTCACAAAACAGCTTTCAAAGTACAGTACTATGCACCTTCTTATAGCCCAAGGTTTAGATGAGAAAAATGTTGGGTGGCTCATAGAGTTAAACAAATAAATAAATCTTGATTATTGCTCTGACATAGGCAGGGATATGTATATATGACCATCTCTTCACACCATTCCTCTTATTTCTTTTCTTTGCCCTTTAGCTGCTCTGTGATGGCCTTCTGAACTTCAGGCATCCTCCTGCTTCTGAAGGTGGAACATGCAACCTTGAAAATCAAGCCCAAGGACAAAAACCCCCACAATTTAGTGCAATTCTGCAGCTTTCTTTAAATGCTATGTAAAGCAGGAAGGAAAGCCAGTCACCTTTCTATTTCGAAAAACATCACACGTGACCCAAAGCCTCAAGCAGGAACAATTTTGCCTCCGTTTAAAGTCAAGGAACTTAGATTGTCTGAAAACAAAAAAGGAAAACTTCTTTCCTACAAGAGCCCCGAAAGTATTTTTGCTGCTGCTCCAATTATTCTCAGAGTCAAAAAAAATGCGGGTATTGACCACTCCATATTCAAATGGGAATTCACAACCTCTTATTTTGTAAAACTTTTCTTACATACCTATACTAGTTCAAAAAGATCAGATCTGGAAACAAGGCATGCAGCTACCATGATGCACAACACAGCAGACATAAGGTAGCTGACAGTTCCAGTTTGTTGTCAATTTTTTTTTGCCTGCATTTATATTGCATTATTACCTTCTGTCATGAGAATCTGGCTGAATATTTTATCCAGACTCTAACACATCTACAGTTGCTCCCTGAAGAACAACCTTAACAATCCATTCCACAACATCTGTCAGCCATACAGACTGGAACGACCATGTTTTCAACACTCAGCCTTGCAATCACATCTGCTGGAAACAACTGGCTGAGCTGAAAGCCATTGCTTCTTTTCTGAAGAGCACCTTAGGGCTTTTCAAAGCCACTCAAGAGAGCTATGTGGGTGCACATGCACACAGAGGACTACTGATGATGATGATTAACATCCATCCGCCTGCCTGTTAGAAAGTTTTCCTCCCAATTGCCACTATCCTAGCTGACAAACTAGTGAAAGATTTCCTAAGCACAGTCTCTCAGCATAACCTCTGCAGATGAAACATACACAGCATCATGTAACATACTCAAGCCAAGAGTTAACCCACACAGAAATCTTGAATGCAAAATTACATATCTGTAATATAATGCAAACAAACTAGCCTTCTCCTACACAGGGAACACCTATGCAAGAACAGCAAGTAATTTACTGCAGTAGTAAGTTTTTTTCTGCTTTTTGAATGAAACTTGTGCTACATTAAGATTTTAGGAGTAGAGGCAGTGGATGCTCTCACAGTCCCAGGGAAGATTATGGAGCAGATCTTGAGTGCCATCATGCAGCACGTACAGGACAACCAGGTGATCAGGCCCAGTCATCACAGGTTTATGAAAGTCAGCTCCTCCTTGATTAACCTGATCTCCTTCTATGACAAGACAACCCACTAACTGGACGAGGGAAAGACTGTGGATGTTGTTTACTCGGACTCTAGTAAAGCCTTTGACACCATTTCTGACAGCATTCTCCTGGAGAAACTGGCTGTTCATGGCTTGGACAGGCTGGATGGCCGGGCCCAAAGAGTTGTGGTGAATGGAGTTAAAACCAGCTGGCGGCCAGTCACAAGTGCTGTTCCCCAGGGCTCAGTTTTGGGGCTAGTCTTGTTTAATAACTTCATCAGTGATCTGGATGAGGGGATTGAGTGCTCCCTCAGTATGTTTGCAGATGACACCAAGCTGGGTGGCAGTACTGATCTGGGTAAGAAGGCCCTGCAGAGGGATCTGGACAGACTGGATCAATGGGCTGAGGTCAATTGTATGAGGCACAACAGGGCCAAATGCCAGGACCTGCACTTGCGCCACAACAACCCCATGCAATGCTACAGGCTTGGGGAGGAGTGGCTGGAAAGATGCCCAGCGGAAAAGGATCTTGGGGTGTTGGTCGACAGCCGGCTGAACATGAGCCAGCAGTGTGCCCAGGCTGCCAAGAAGGCCAAGGGCATCCTGGCTTGTATCAGGAACAGTGTGGCCAGCAGGAGCAGGGAGGTGATCATGCCCCTGTGCTCGGCACTGGTGGGGCCACACCTCAAGTACAGTGTTCAGTTTTGGGCCCCTCACTACAAGAAGGACATTGAGGTGCTGGAGCGTGTCCAGAGAAGGGCAACGAGGCTGGTGAGGGGTCTAGAGAACAAGTCCTATGAGGAGTGGCTGAGGGAACTGGTGTTGTTTAGTCTAGAGAGGAGAAGGCTGAGGGGAGACCTTATTGCTCTCTACAACTGCCCCAAAGGAGGATGCAGCAAGGTTGGTATCAGTCTCTTTTCCCAGGTGACAAGGGATAGGACAAGAAGAAAAGGCCTCAAGTTGCATCACAGGAGGTTTAGATGCGACATTAGGAAACATTTTGAATACTTACAGCCATAAACACTGTGTTAATACAAGTTTGCAGTATAGTTAGTCATTAAGTCTTTATAGTTTCCAAAGACAATACCTTACAATAAAGCCTTGATGTTCAAAAATCCACGAAAGTGGAAGGCTTAAAAAACACCTCGCCCCACAGGAGTAAAATTCCTCAGAGCACTAAAATCAATGTCAACCTCAAAAAAAAAAAAAGACAGCTTGCATCACAGATATATAAACTGTTTTAGTAGTACTGCACGGCATATCTGAGAAAGGTTAACCTGACCAGAGGAGCCATTGGCCTAGAGCTCAAAACAATTCTGCAAGACTACCTCAGAAGGTAAGGAGGGAGGGAGGGACTTGGATGACACCTGTGGTCAGCTTCATGCAAAACTGATTAAGCAATTAAAGTACTCAACTTAGCTACCTCAGGCACATCCATGTTGCACTTCTTCCCCAGCATCAGCCACACCCCAGGAAAGCCCAAAGCTTTACTCATGTTAGGACACTGAGGACTGCTTGCACTTGCTAATCAGCTGATGACGTATGCCTTCACACCTCCATTTATTTAGGGAACTGTTACAATCCCATCCACATATTGTGTCACTCAGCCCTTATGTACAATCTGCTTGTAACGGAGCCTCGCTTGACAGAATTAGCAGTATTTTCTCCCTTACCAGGTACCATAGACTTGCCAAAGCGAGTTACAGGGGTCAGCTAATGCACTCAGAGTTTCTTCAACACTAGTACAACTTCTCCATTAAGCAACTCTGACATCCAATTCTGCACAAGAGCAAGCTTTAAACAAGCTGCTTCTCTGGTCTATCATTGCTTTTTCTTCCATTTTTCTGTGACTTCTCTTCTACTGCTGTCAAATGATAAGAACTTCCTAGAGGTGTTTTTCAGATGGGCTCAATATCAAGCAGAACAGAGCAGTGGGAAAAGCACGTGCATTACAAAATTCTGCAAAGTCTGCCAAATTTCAGTTTACAGAGGAATTTAACAGGAATTCATCGGAGTAATATAAATTACAGAGGCTTTCACTAGCAAAAGCAATGGAATCAGTGGGTTGTTTGGGTTTTTGTGTGTGTGTGTTTTTGTTTGTTTGTTTGTTTTAAAAAATATTTCAATCTATTCCTGAGAGGGAACCATACCAACTGGGGACATGTTATACAAAGTTGGTAAACACTGTAACCATTAGCTCTGCATATATCTGATTACTTGTGCTGTCTGTTTGCCTGTGGGTACAGAGGAAGCAGCAGAGGATAAATGATAGCTGATTCGCTGCTTCTCATTGCCGTTCCTACCCTTCTCTCTCTCTGTTGAGGGCTGCTGAGCGACTGCCCCAGATGTAATGCCAGCACGGTTCCATGAATCACACCAACAAAGGGTGTGCAGACAATGTTGTGCAGCGGCAATATCAGAGCGCCCTGCTCCCATCTCTCCCACAGGCTATGAATGCATCAATCCTCTAACCTACTTTACTTTTACTAGTCTGGCAGCTTATCAGCTGCTTTGAGCCCAGCAGACATTAGAACAACACAGGACTTACTGAATATTCAGAAAAATCACAAAAAAGGTCTGGGAGCTCGCCCAAGCCTATCCCCCTGCCTCGGGGAAGACCAGCTAGACACAAACCATTCATGACAGATTTGTCTCACCTGTTCTTATCAGGCTCCAACAAGGCATTCACAGATTTTCTAGGCAACCTAATCCAGCACTGAGCTATCTTTCTGGCTGTTTTTCTCACCTAAGCCTAGAGAAATCTCTCATGCTACAATGTGGTCCCATTATTTCTTGCCCTGCTCACCACAGCCATAGAGAACAGACTGTTCTTTTCCTCTGTCTCACTGTGTTTTTCACATTCCAGTCTTCTCCTAAATTAGCTCCTGAGAGCAAAATCTCTCAGCTCTCTCTTGCTGGTTATGCTCTGGATTCTCCATGGTTTTCTTCAGGCTTGAAGTCCCAAACAGGACACCACTCTATACAGAAGACTTAGCAAGTCAACTGTTAAGGTTATTATTCATGCATTACATGCATCCCGCCTATCTCTGTTTTGCTTGTGCCAGTACGAGTATCATGATTTGATGCTAGTTGTGAAAACACACACTTTTTTTTTTTTAAAAAAAAAAGGCTGTACTGCCCTAGAGAAAATCTGAGGGAAGCAAACACGTTAGATAGGCTACATGATGTACCACCAAAGTTTAGAGGCTGAAGAAGCAGATCTTAAACTTACAAAAAGGCAACATTTTGTTTTGATTTGAGCAGAGTTACTATAGCTAATTACCACTAATATTTTCTTGTTCTTCAGCAACTGGAAATAGAGCCAGCATGCTGAGCATCTTAACCCGACCTTCCAGTCTGGTCCCTCACTACACCAGCTGAGCACATTTCTGATGCCTCTCTTGCTGCTTCCAAAAACATAGTTGCTTAAGCCCAGTGCCAAGACCCACAGTATGACCACCTCTTCCCAAGCATGGTCAAACTCTGTGAAGCAGCTCGATACGAATCGCTCACAGTTTCTTTGCTTCTCCCAGAGTGCATGCCACCCTGCGTAACAACAGTTGGCAGCAGTGAAGTTGCAAGTGGAATGTAAAGCACCTTAAGTCACAACAGAGGGAACTGCAGCAGAGGGAGACCATTTATTACTTCTGGTGCACGGATCATGAGGATTATTTATTAGGGTAAACAAAGAGCCTGCTGAATGTTTCGCCCATTCTGTACCTCCTGATCTACAGCGCTGCAGGGCAGCAGTGCCTGAAACTGTGTTAACTGAGACTTAGGTCTTACAAATGCTAAGGAAATCCAACTGAACAGTTTATTTACAGAACTAACTCCTCCACTTGCGGCGCCCTCACTCAGCTAAGCAGAAGGGCTTCCATCATGCCTCTCCTTTAAATTACCCTTTCAGCCTTCATAAAGCAAAGCTTCATCCCTGTCCCAGGCAGGCTGGGACACCAAGCCGCTCTCCTCATTCCCCTAAGGGCTCCTCAGGCTTCCCCCTGTTTTCCCAGGGCTGCTTACAACAGGTACCCACTTCCTCCAGCTGAGCACCTGCTGATTCCAGAGACAACTGATGAGCCCCAGGCAAGGCTCTGGCCAGCTCTCTCATCTACACTTTCAGTGTCGGCCATCGAATTACCAGCCACTTTCCTCCAGCATTCTGCAAATCCTTTCCAAGACTTGAATGAAAAAAATTTTACCAGGAAACCATTAGATATTAGTCATCCATTGGCAACGAGTATTTTAAAAGCCGCTATGCCCACAAAAGGATTCTGGTTTCAAAATTGGTAGATTTCAACTATGTAATATCCTTTGCCCCATATTTAGCGTTAAGTCTGTTCAAAATATGATTTTTCAAAGGCTTGTATTATAAGCTGGGAAGATCAGAAGCAGAAAAACATCAGTAAGACGAAGTGCATCTAAAGCTAGTTTAGGTATCTAAGTCCAGACTTAGAAGAGTCCGTACTAGGACTTACAACAAACCAATTTGTGTGCCATATGTTTGTACTCTACTTTCGAGCTCATGCCCGTATATGCGAGCTCCAAACCACCTCTCCTGTCCTTCTGGAAGAATAGCAAAAGAAACACTTAAATTTAGGATCACTGCAGTTCCCCACATCTATTGAGCAAAACTGAAAGCATACGAGTAATCTAATAAAGGGCTCACAGGAAAAGTTTTCATTTGAAGTGCTTTTCTGTAACCCCGTAACATGCAGAGATAGAAGAGTTTGCTGCCTTTTCCGCAGACTTGAGAGTACAACAAGCTGACCTGTCCAGACTCCAGTATAATTACCAACTAGGAACCTCTCCAGACACATCCCCCAATATTTTCAAGTGTCTTTTGCCCCCTTTTTCATTTCCTGTCCTTAGCTGTTGCTGCTCACTGTTAAAGAGCTGTTATGATTTACTCTCAAAGCAACTGAGTATCAGTGCTATCTGTGAAATGCCTCTATACATTACTATACATTTCTATTTCAAAGGTAAGGCATCTGTTAATCAAGACACAAATTCCTGTGAAGATACACTAATAAGTCAAAAATGTAAGTGGGAAAAAGCTAGGAAAAAAAAAATCTATCAAGGAAAGAAGCATCAACTTTCTGAAACATAGAGCTGATACCGCTATTATCAGAATGACTACTGGGCCGTCACTAACACTAGTAACCAAGGGGTGAACAGTGTCTGGTAGTAAGCCACTAAAACGTGTACGAACTCTTGTCACATCAAATAGTCCGTAACTCCTACACAAAATCCCAAGCAAAGTGCACCAACATCAGCTTTAACAAAACTTCCTGATGTCTGCCTGTTTTCAGTGAAATGGCTGCAGAGCAGAAACCCTACAGGGAGGAGCCTGGGAGACCAGGCGGGAAGCCTGGCCTGCAGTCCATTGCTTCCTGCAGTCAATAAGCTTAAACAACTTGCACAGAAACAACTCTTACTTGCTTCAGCAGCTGTTGCTGCTTATAATGTTACAGACCTACAACTGAACAGGCTGCCCAGGGAGGTGTGGAGTCTCCTTCTCTGGAGATATTCAAGACCCACCTGGACAAGGTCCTGTGCAGCCTGCTGTAGGTGACCCTCCTTCGGCAGGGGTGTTGGACTAGATGACCCACAGAGGTCCCTTCCAACCCCTAACATTCTGTGACTCTGTGATTCTGTAAAGTACACTTAAAAATATTTTTGCGGGGATGAAATTGGGAAAGAGCCTTCTCACGCAATGAAAGAAATGCTCTGCAGTGAGGGAACCATTTGCTCAACCAGAACAGGCCAACACACAAACTTTGCCCATTCTCCCAGTGCAGTTCTGATTTTTGGATATAGGAATCATCTACTTTGCAGCTAGTCTGCTTTCACCTGTATGGCAAGAGCATGCACTGGCATTTATTTTGCCATGGGAGGACACAAGTTGACGTTATCTAAGACATCATTTTCTTACACTGTAGGTACTCAAAAGCACCAAAACAAACAGCCAGACTGAGCTTTAACAGAGCTGAAGTGAATACAGATTTAAATTTTAAATTATGTTTTATGTTGAATCCTGTTTAATAAATTTTTCACTGGAGGGAAACTTTTTACGTGAGAAACATTTAAGGAAAGAGGCTTTCAGTACCTACCATACATAGGATGCAATTTTATGAGGATCCAAACAATAAAATAATTACAAATATCAAAAGGAGGTTACACTTCATTTGAATTGCTATGTGATGAACAAGCTTTCAAGATTTTGAGTCACTCAAAGGCTAATTCTGATGTCTTATTTGATGTGATAAAAAAAGACGTAGTGAAGCACTTATAAATACTAAACTGCTTAAGTAGGGCTTCCTACAATTTTGACATAACAGAAAAGGGATGTATGGTGTGTGCTTAGTACTGCCAAATCAACATGCTATTCTGAGGTTATTTTAGACAAGTGAAATAATGAAACATAGAATGGAAAAAAGAAATAGTAAATCTTTCTCACAAATTTTGCCTCTTGAACTTCACCACTGTCCATCACAGAAGTGACCGACATCAATTTGGTTTTAACACATCTATATAAATGAAATCAGGAGCAAAACCCAGTATCAATATTGTTATAACACAGGTCAAGTTTCAGTAATCTTTTCAATTAAATTTTAGCAAATATTTCTCAGTAACTGGAAAGAATGGAAGAATGGTGGCTTTAAGGTCAATTGTAATGGGGCTTTTAAGGTCAGTTCTCCTTCTCTAGAATTAATCTTAATTTTCACCCTGTGAAAAATCTTCAGGAAGAAAGCCATTTCCAAACACTTAAGCATATTTATTACTCTCATTTCCACCCTAAGTATGCCAATACCGACTACAATAAACCAATTCACCCCGTATTCTAACAAGGGTGGTGTTATTGGCAACCCACTTCAATTGAAGGACCTACGCTGGCATCTTGACCGGGAACTGCAGTGAACTTGCATAAAAGCCAGAAGATTGCTGCTGTCACCTTTCCAGCTCAAGGGCAGAGCCCATAAAAGGTACCAGCCTCAGCACGCATAGCCTAAGATCTAAAGCTGTGTGCAACCTATGGTCCAGGCTTGGCTTGCCAAACACATATGTGATCCTCTGATTCATCGCACACAGTAAATGCTAAGAATGAAAGAGCATCCAGTTCTTGTCTGCTGCAGCAGGTGAGGCTTTCTGTCTGGTTGGTTGGTTTTCAGATCTCAGAACCTTCAGTGTGTCACAGGTGGAGAGTAACTGTTTTGATTTGTGCCTGTGGGAAAACAGTAATTTGGCAGCTCAATTCAAAAAAAATGGATGAAGTTCAGTTTAAGCGGGATTTGCTGCTTGGGGTAATTATCCCTTCAAGAGCTGAACTGCTGTGCACTAATACATTTGAAGTAACCTAGCAGAGAACGAAGAAAGACAAGTTCACATTTCTTTACTAGAATGACTCAAGAAGACTTCAGGTCAGTGACACCAGAAAATAAAGCAAACAACAAAACTGCGTAAATGTGTTGTACCTCTCAACAACTTCTATCTTAGGGCCTAAAAGTTTTTGCCAATTATGTAATACCGCCAGAAGTCAGCAGGGTCAACAGCTAAATAATTCAGGTTAGCATAAGCAGTGCTCTTTCTGTCATTCGCAATGTTACACAATTGAAAGGAGGCAGGATGGACACTTCTTGAATACACATTGTGATTCTGGGATTCAACCTCAAACAAATTAGGGAAATGGAAAGCCACTTCAAAACTAAATCTCACAGGAAGTGTTCCTGGCAAAAATTATTTCTACTCTACGCCATGGCAATACAGCCAGGGAAAAAGTAAATGAAAGTCTACAACTTGTTTGTTCCTGTATGTGGTAGGAGAGAAAAAAAAATATTGCCCATTTAATATACATTGCCCTTTGAGAAGGATCATTTAGGAAAGCATTAATCAGATCTCTTTCTAGTCACATGCAGGCTATCTAATATTTTACGCATAATTAACACATTCTAAAAGCCAGACAGTTCAACAGGACTTACAAAATTTGAAGTTGGCAATACCTCATGTTGCAGTATTTCAAACTAACATGTTATTTTTTTGTAAACAAAAATACAGTGTCCATGAGCCGCAGCGTTATGAGGTAACTGGAATACAAAACAACAGTCAGATTCAGGGATTCTGAAGTTGGAAATGGATTATTACCATCCTCTAGTCTTACTCATGCACCATTACATGACAAAAATCAAAATGTTTTAGGGTACCAAATAACCCCCAGTTTGATGACATGATTGTAAAGGCAATACACATTTCACTATACTTAAAGCAGCAGATATCTACAGAACTTACTAAATTATAAGTAAAAGCTACAGTAAACTGAAAAAAAAAGAAGAGATGGTGTATAAGTCATTAAGAAAGCCAGCTCTTGAAACGAATGGATTTCACTGAAGATCGTCAAAACCAGTGAAGTGGAAAGCAAGGTAAAAGCTGATGAAATTTCAATAATAAATCCAGAGTAAAGACTGGGAACAGAGACCCAGCGCCAATACAATCACGACTGCTTTTATGTGTAAAAGGATTCACACAGAATGGAAAATAGAAAAAAATTTAAAGTGATGGTAAACCCTTTCATGCCTTAATCAGAACAGTGTTTCGGAACAAAAGAGGCAAAACGATTGAGAAATTAGTTGAGAAGGAAATAAAAGCAGCAAAATCCACATTGGTCCCCATTTAGTCACAGACACTACACGCATGCTGCAGATTCCCCACGTAGCCCACATGCTGTTCTGATGATCTGCTGCCATCTAGAAACAGAGCACCATCTATGTGATCGCTACTTGGAGGGTCAAAGACTTCAATTTCTAAGCAAATCAATTCAGCTCCATTTATTAGTGCTAATGTCTTTTGTCAATAAAGCTGAAGTGTTCTGCATATTAAAAAACCCAAATAAATTCAGGCATGAAGTTAAATTTGTCTAAAACAGCATGTTAGTGATAATCCCTAAGCTTGTCACACTGATTATAACTGACATTCACTCGCTTAAGTATGCCTTGCAACAACTGTGTGTCTTCGTTGCGCTTCCTCATACTTCAGAGGATCTTAGGAATCTCCGCTTAGGCACACAGCTTGTTCTGGGTGCAGACAGCTGAACTACTAACCAACTCAGATGTGCATTTTCAATGTGAAACAGAACTTATTTCTTGGATAACCATCATACACAGAAAACGTGGAAAGAAATTTCTGTTTAGAAAGTAGCCCCAAAGCCCGCCCCCAAAGTCACAAAGACAAATGCAGTGGATTACCACTCATTTTTTTTTTCTTGGAAACAAAGCTCAGATTGAACATTAGCAGAGAGGTTTTCAGCACACCACAAAAGCAGTAACATTGTACTTTGAGGACTGCCTTGTACTGGCAAGCTGAAATTAATTTTCTCCTCTGGCTGTAAGACACCCTGCTGTGTAACATGGGTCTTATTAATGGAAGAAGTTGGGTTTGGTCTCTGCTGCCAAAGCAGACTAATTCCAATGCAACATATTTCTCATTCCTGATGTTTTGTGGAGGTTAGAAACAGACTTTTAATATTTATTAAGCAATGAAGAATGATGTCACTCAGAGACTGCACTGTGACATAAATCACCCCAATTTATGATCTAGAAGCCAGGCTGCTCCAAATCAGAAATTATCTCTGTTCTTGTCACAGCTGTGAGAGTCTTACAAGCACAGCACTTCACTCTAAGACTTTTCTTTATCCATCCTTATTGGGAGGAAATGGTGAGCTTCTTCGAAAAAAAAGCAACCCTGCATTTGCAGAGTTACTCAGCTCCTCCTGAGAAAGAAAGATTCACTCCATCTAACCCAGGCAGCTAAAAGACATGTAAGCATAAGGTCTTTCCACGCCACCTTTTATAGTCAAAGGAGACAAAACAGTGACCTGAAGAAGGAAAGTAATTTCATCCTCAAATTGGTTTCTAAAGCAAATCAGAACACCACCTCTCTGGAGGTGCCAATTTCTCTCCAATGACAGTAAATGGTAGGGTAGCTAGTCACTTCGACACAGATGTGTAATTTTCAGCTAAAGTTTGAAGACATGAATACTGCCCTAAGTGTCTGAAAGAAAACCATAAAGCTTCGGAGAACATCCACTGCATCACATTACTTTGTAAGATCAGCGGGTGGTGGCACCACCCAGAAATGAAGGGTCGGAACAGAAGAACTCTTCCTCCAACTGCTGCTACTTCACAGCATCTCAAAGATTCCATAACTGTTTTTTCTAACTCTGCTTCAAGGCCTCCACTAAGAGGAGTGGAGAATGCTCAGCTGAAAACATTCAAGAAGTAAGTGGTAGTTGTAAATAGAAACTTCAACCAGTAGGGAAACTGCTCTTTAACTCTTATTACTAGAGTATGTACTCTTTCTCACTACAGCAAAAGTCCAAGCATGCTTTAGTCACAAAGGCAAGAATTGCAAAAAAAAATAAATTCATTAACTTGCACTTTGCTATAATTTCTCTTGACTCTTGATATCCTCTAATGAGTTTCAAAATATTTCAAAACCAGTAGCAGATGTAAAGTGTTCTACATCAGTACTGTATAATTCCTTTGAAATATGTTTTCCTACTGTCCCTCCACAGCACATTCACTAGTCATGCAAACTATATGTTACTAGATCTGCTTAACAGTGCACTGTCTTCTACCATCTCCAACCCAACGGAGAGTAAAAAAAATTCCAAAACTAAACGACTTCAATTTCAGAGAAACAGAGTATTTGATGCTAATAGAGAATCTTGAGATCAAACGATTTCTAATTGTGCCACAATGTTTTAATGGGACTATGCAGGCCCCCGACAACATCTACCACATTTTCTCTACCTAAAAAATTTTCTTATCTTCTGCCTGTACCATTCCCATTCTTCAGTTACAGAACTGAAGTAACAAGGCAGAAAATAGCACTGCTAGCTCTCATGATGTTTTTCCAGGTATTTTTAAACTGCCCTCCCTACTAGCTTCAGTACTCTGGCAATTACATGAGAATCACACCTCACTCCATGGCTACAGAGGCCTGGAAAATGTGGTTTTAAAGCTTGTACATGTCTGTGAATATAAATATTTTACATAACTCTAGAGAAAATGGTTAGAGATTTTGATAGGCTTGCAGCAAAAAATGAAGTGAGTTGTCTAAAGTCATACCATAAATCTGTGCAAAGTCTCCAGGGCATCTAGCCAGTGGCTCTCCTGTCCTGCTCTAAATGGAAAGCCACCCCAAGACTGGGAACACAATCTGACTAGTGAGAGCTTGAAATCCCAGTCAAAGGATCAACAGAAACAGTAAACTCTAAATTGGATGTGTTTTAGGAGGAGCACCTTGAAAACACTTGTTATAGCTCTGTTTTTTTTCCTCCTTCACCTAAATGCCATGTTAAAAATTTATAACACTGCCTTTCAAGCTACTATACCACACACCTAAGTAGTTTTACAACACAATGAATAAAATACACAACAGTTTCGCTTACAGGTACCTAGATCAATCTATAATTGCTACTTCAAAGAGGATACAGCAGGACAGTGTAACTATTACAGCTATATCCATGCATGACAAAAAAAAGTTGCAAAAGCTAAAGCAAACTAGGCATAGTGTTGTGAAACTGTCACACCAATAGCAAATGCTCCCACTTACAAGAATCAGTGTGAACTGACTGTTTTTCCTCAAAAGTTCCCCTCTCCCTGTTTTCTTTCTTTACTGGCTGCAATAAGAATTTAAAAAAAAACAACAAACAACCACAAACAAAAACCAAACAATATTCTTCAACAACTGAATATTAACTATGCATTTCTACAGTGATGCAAAAGCACTTTGTCCTGAGAGCGCTATGTCTAAATAGCTAAACACAGAACTTGGAAACAGAGCTTTGTACTCCCAGACCTCCCTTTTACTTCTGCCACAGTAGTGACCAGCAAGCGCTGCCTATGCAAAATGCCCCTGAATAGCCAGTACCTTTTGAGAGGCAGAGTGAAGGCCCAGGAAAGCTGGAAAGAGGCAGAAGGATCTAAAGATAAGACTGTGTTTTGATCAGTACAAGCTAGCATTAGTAAGAGATGTTCTTCGCAGCCGTAAACAGCCAAGCGCATTCAGTGCAGGCGTTTTAAAATTCTGCAACTCACTGGGACTGTAGTTGCAATTGGTTACGTGTGCACTTAAGCAGCATTTTGCACTTGTGGCACTATAAAAATCACAGAATCCTCTTTTTGTTAGTAAAATGAAAGGACAGGCCATACAATACATCTGTGAGAGATGACAGCCTATGTGTTACGAAGTAGAAGCAAAAGTTTAGGAACACCAACCATTCATGGTGCAATTTTATGTAGACTGCCACTGCACAAAGCCCTTTCTGCCATCACAAACAGCAGCTAATGTACAAGAGAGCAGGAATCAATCTCCAACTTCAAGCAGGGATTATTGCTACTGGCTGATACAGACAGCAGAAGAGACTTTTATTACGTCCTGGCACCCCAAAGCCATTGTATAGTAAAAACATAAGGCAGACCATTTCACATATTCAGGTCCCATAAAATGTATTTAGATTGTTTGTTTTAAAACTAACTTGCTAAATTCTGCAGATCTCTGTGATGCAGCTAAGTACCTAGAACACTTAATTGGCCCAGAAGCCCTAGAACTTTAAAATGTGCATGTGGCAGGTTTAAAATGGCTATGTGTTGTAATGATGTTAATGATAATTGCACTGTCAAAACTTTTACTGAAACCAGCCAACATTAGTCCCCAATACACATCATCAGTATTATCCTTTCATAAACTCAAAAAAGCCAGGGGCTTAGGGACTAGGAAATGAAATTCAATCTCCTACCATCACTTTATTAAATGGCTTCTGAAGTAACAATGAAAGAAGGCAAATAAAAACAATTAACCAAATCACTTTATGAAAAAACAACTAACAGAACTGGAGAAAGTGCTCACAGCACTTACAAATTTTTTCTCAACACAAGTACTGGTGTCAAATAAGGATGTTGAGGGCAAAGTCCCCCATACTACTGCACAAAATAAGAACAGATTTTCCAAAATTATGCAGTGTATTTGAGTGTAGATGTCAGAGGTATCAAGCTGCTAGAAGCAGTCACTCAAAATATGGCTCCTTCTAAAACACCTGAATATTTTGGCTTTTAAATCAATACACATTGAGTGAAACCCTTTTACATACTCTGATTAAACCTACACAAGCTCTAAACACTCAAACTGATCCAAGACTACAGCAACCCCAGAAGCAGTAGCCCTGTCCTACACCAGGTCGATGCACACGCCCCTGACAGTCTTGTGCCAGCACTTCAGTTTTCAGAGTCTGTGGCCAGAAGCTGACCCAACTGAAAATTAGCATTTTACTTTTTTGTTTGTTTATTTTCAGTAGAGCTATTTTTTCAGCAACATCACCTGGTATCTATGAGAGAAACTACTCTGTACAGCAGGCACTACTGCTGCCAGCTAAATTTCACTGGCAGCCAGACGGGAAACTCCATCAGGTTCCAGAGCAACCACATAAGGTTGCTATCCACACCTGTTAAAACTTCATGACTGCTAAGGAAAAGGATGGGAATAGGTGCATACCTTTAACTGAGATGAATTTCAACCCTGGAAGTTGCCTTTTATTTCCATTTGCTATAAAAAGAGGTGAGAGCAAGCAGCTCAATTGCACATGTTTAACTTTGAAAACCCACTTTCCCCAGCTTGGCAAATGAACAGACAGTGGGGTGGTATGTCTCTTTTCTCACAGTATTCTGCTATGTTCTGCTTCCCAGCTACACTTCAGATACTTTCAGGTTAGATCTGTCTGTCCCCATCTTTTTTAAGTGCCCACACTGAGCAGAAGTTAAATGCATGCCCAATTAAAAGTTAGATATGCAAGTTTAAGCTGTTTGCCCTTACCTCCTTTTAACCAAATGCAAAGTCTTCACAAAGAGTCAAAAAACAACCTGAAAATGTACTCAAGCAATATGTTTCTTAAAACAAAGACCATCGTAATGCAAAAATACCCAACAAAGAAAGATCAGTTTGCCATATACTACTTGGTTCTGCTACATAGGAACCAAAAGTCCCATCTAGACAGGCTGGGAAGGAAAGTCTGCAGATGTGAATTGTGATGTAGGCTTTTTTTTTTCTCCTGTGGATGGATGTAAAAGATAAAATGTTTAATAGGTTGAGGGACACACTAACTCTAAAAATAATGAATGTTTGCAGCAGAAATACTCCCCTAGCTATGGAAAGTAAAATAAAACTGCATTTGTCTTGGTAGACAAATGATGACGGAGTAAGGTCAGATAGCAACAAACCAGGTTGAACGGAGTGGGGGGATTTACATAGCTCAAACACAGGCTGGGCAGTCAGAACAACTGGAAATTATCAGTAGAATTTTCAAAATTATTTTTGGAGCAGACAGGTTCTTCAGTCATTTGCATACTCTCATGGCCTGAATACAAAGCACCAACTTTAGCTAGAAACAGGACGAACAGAAGCCAAAGATTTTGCCACATCAGGTATAATAAAGGTGGTACATAGCCAGTCTACTTTTTCTTTAGAGTAGGCAGATTTTTACGAGCTGTGCTTAAGGAATTGCTGTAGGACCTGAATTAACCTAGTACTAGAAAAGTTTTCAACGTACCCTCTCCAAGACTTCCAAAGCAAACTGTGGGGACTCTTTATAGTGTGTTCTTCTGATGTGGCAAAGAAAAGCCCCAGAGAACTTGAGTAAATGTGAGGCTGCACAAGCCAGGAAAATAAATCAGAGAACCTCTTCCTAAAACTTGGAAAATGTCTCCAAAACCAAAGTAATTGCTGATGACTGGAAATTAGGCCAAGACAGTAACTGTGAGTCTGTGGAGTGCTACGTTGTCTAGCAAAGGCACAGAAAAGTTGCGAGACAGAGGGATTCCTGGCAGCCTGATCAACACTGTGGCGTTCACAGTGCTCAAGCAGCAAGGCATGCCTTCGGCAACTCAGAGCACAGTAACATCTCAGATCGAATTTACCCTCAGCTGGCCATAATTAGATTCTCAATCAGAGTGCTAGCTGAGGACAGAAGATGTTGACAAGGAGAAAAACATTTTGGAACTTAGAACAACTATACACATCAGTAATCTGAGAGCTGCATCTGATAAAGGGTTTGGGTGTGCATGGACTAGAGGTTGCAATCTCTACCTTCTAGTGCCTGGCTCCCAAAATGAGAGCAGCATGCAGTTTGGTAATGGACTTAGAGCAATCTAAGATCACAGCGCTGCAAAATGGGCTGCCCCTCTACCACCCTTCCAGAGATTCTCCTGTATGCAGCCATGCGTTCACTATTCCTACCCCGTCTCACAAAAGAATTAGTAAACCTGTGACCACAAGCACATAAAAATGTATTCCCACCACCATCTCTCATTTGATTTCCAATCAAAACAGGGAGATAACGCCACTCCCCACATATCAGTATCACTAACTGCACTGATATACAGGGAGGAAGCAAAAACCTACCAAACCAGAAGTGTCAGGGAGCAGCAAAGCCTGACTGGTCTCTAAGGAAAGGCAAGCCACAGGTGACCCCAGCACAGGAATGTGTCCTTGCCAACCTGGAGCAGTCCCACAGCATCTGAACACAGCAGGCAGAGCCAGGTGCTGGTAACAGGCTCCACTGACAGCCCCAGACAATGGCAAGGGAGCAAATGAGGTGCCAGGTCTGTCTAGGGGTCCAGCTAAAAGCCAAAGATGAGACAGAGACGTGCCTACAGCCAGGTACCCCTATAACACAGCTCAGGACAGGAGCAAAAGCCCAGACCTGAACTCAAATAGAGCTCTTGGGTGGAGGCCCCAGGCAAGGCTGGTCTGAGGGCCCTAACAAGGACAGCAACACAGACTGAACACCTGCACAGAGATTTTGGCGGAAGGGGGGCTGCAGGGGTGGCCTCTGTGGAAAGAGATCAGGGGCTGCCCTGTGCCAAACACAGTCAGCTCTGCCACAGCCCCACTGCTGGCCAAAGCTGAACCCATCAGCCACATGTGTGGTGCTGGGAAAGGCAGAAAACGCCAGACAGGCAGGACAGGAGAAAAATAAAGTGAAAATGAGAAACATCAGGGAGAATCAGAGGAGGAGGGGGAGAAGGTGCTCCATGGTGCTGGAGCAGATACCACTGCGGTCTCTGGAGGAGACCCTGCCAGAGCAGGGAGGAGTCAGAAACGAATAACTGAAATCGAGCCTGTGAAGAGAGGGGAAGGGGGGGGAGCAGGTGTTGTTTTAATGTTTGTTTTCTGTTTTTCACTATCCAAGTCCTTTCTAATTGGAATAAATTAACTTTCCGCAAGTTGAGTCTGTGTTGCCTATGACTGTAACTGGTAAGCAGTCTCCCTCTCTTTATCTCCTTTCTCATCCTATTTTCTCCCCTAACCTGCTGAGGAGCGGCAATGAGTGGGAGCTGGGGGGCATCTGGCTGCCAACCAAGGCAAACCCACCCCAACACCAAAAATCAATTGCCTCTTCATCCACAAATGCTTTCCAAATTTACCAGGTCTCTTCCCCAAATCCTACAGTTTGTGCAAAGAGCGAGAAAGAGCTAGTTTACACATAATGATGAGAGAAACAATGACTCCCTTGGGAAATGGAAATTAAATAAAAGGTAATTAATTTAAATAATTAGTCAATATAATTTAATGTATTTACTAGAGTAAAATTAGGCAGCAGGATTAAGAGCTGTGAGCAAACATCTCTCTCCTCAATCTAGAGTCTCAAATCCTTTCCTGCAAATAAGATATAACTACGTGCTGAGGAAAAAAAAGAACACTGAACAAGGCTCACTGTCTTCTTTGGAGAAGCAAGAGGGAAAGGTGTTACAGTGGGCTACCTTTAATCACCTCCTCCTTAAAACAGTACACCAGCAAATAGGAGAGCTAAGGTCAATGCTTAACTGAGCCTGATGGGATTCAAACTCACATTTTCTGCCTCCTCAAGGCATATCTTAACCACTTCATAAGTATGACTAAATGGGGGAAACTTTCCAGGCACTCTGCAGAGGAGAATGCAATAATCAGCCCGTGAAGTCTTGCTGGTGATCATGAGTTCTGCTTCCTCCTCCTGTAGCGTCACTGAAGCGAACAGAAGAGTAGCCCAAAGCACAGAGTTTAGGATTTTCTTCTCAGCTGAATGCCCCAATCAGTACAGTGACATTCCTGTCGTGCTCTCTCTTTTGATCAAAGGCTCTTACATTCTTAGTCATATACTAACCCGTTTTAAGGGAAGGCAGCCTGCTTCAGGCTGGGAAAACAGCTTCCACTCAGCACTTCTACTCTGGCAGAGGAGTAACAAAAGTTAAAACGCGTTCAGCCTGAGGAAGGAATTTATCCTGGTCACACACTCTCTCAGTATGTGGTCTAGCCAATTAGGCCGTAATACAAAAGATGTGTAGGTAGACTGTCACACCACTCTCGCAGCTTTGGAAAGGATGTGGTCAAATCTGTTTCTTGTGAAAGATTCTCTGTAAGCAGGCATTAACTGAAATCTATTTGATCTGATTAAGCTCCTGAAAGTTGGAAGAATGACTGCCCATTTTCTGAACCGTTATTTCACTCAGGGGACCTCAGTGCTAACAGATCCAGCCTGGGGAGAGCGAAGTTCAAAAACAACTCTAGGTCCCTGAAACTGCCACAGCAGTGGGGAGCTACCCACAGGGAAAGATGCTTAAACTCCTAGCTCTGATGGGCTATGCTTTTGAAAATGAATTGACCCTTATTATCCGTGCTTCTCCGGCACTGAACTGGATGATCCTGTTCAGTTTTCAAGCTGAAAAAAAATCAGTTTAACTTCTTTGACTGGTTTATAAATGAACTTGCTTGCAGCTTTATCCAAATACAGCAAATATTTATCACTTTTCTCATCTGTAATGTACTAATGTTTCTGCCAGGCAGTATGACTTCCAAAGTCAAAAAATGCATAGTCCTCATTCAGAAATTAAATTACATTACACGAGCATTCATGATAAGAAGTATGCCCACCTGCATGTGAAAAATACTGGGGTTAAACAAACAGCTCTTTCATTCAAAGGAAAGAGCAAGCAATGAAAACTTGGAATGTCCAAATAATGAATCAGATACTTCAGCAGCAGGCCTGACCCCAGCCTTTCCCTCAACATCTGCAAGTTGCCCCTTGGCCAGTATTAGTAGTTCATCGAAAGACTTCTCTCCTAATTATATCCCATTGACCAGGCCTGAAAGAGTCTAATTGCAGGCAGGCCTGTCCCTTGACACAGAGGAAGCCTCCACTTTTTAAGTATCCCAGCAGAAGCAACCAACAGCTCTGACGCTGAACAGGATGTTTTTCATGATGCCAGTATAGGCATCCTTGTCTGCAGGATGTTCTTAATGATGCCGGTACGGCAGCAGGCCTAAGGTCTTCACAGTAATACCAGTCTCTTCATGCCACCTTCCACTTTAATCAAAGCCCTTTCACTTCAGTATATCAACCATAGGACCACCTTCTTTAGACTCAGGCTTTTAGGCATGCAGAATTGCCAGTAACTTTTAAATGAGTGTCCCTAAATTGTAGGAGAGGTGCATTCCCTCAGTATTTCCAGCAGGTTTTGCCTTCCACAGCTGCATTCTCTGTCCATATCCACACAGCACATCAGGATGAGACTAGGACGTGCATTCTTCCTCCCTGTTCCCTGGTATCAATTGAAGGAGCTCGGTGGCATAAGCAAGGAAGGAGCCACACACACTCCAAGATCTCTCCCCTGATCCCACACAGGGTGTTCACTTGGAATGGCTGCTGCTCTCTGCATAAGAATTTAGTATAAACTACCCAGTAGGTTCATGCGTGTTCATGGTCTAACAAACCAAGGCCAAGTTGCTTATGAACTAAACTGCCAAGTCATGATCAGAACTGGGACGAATGATGATATTTCTAGTTTTGCCTCACTTCAGGTTATCTTTTCACGCAACTGCAGTCTACCATGCGTCAGTTCAGGGAGTGGTATATGAATATCAAAGACAGCAAAAATACCTGGAGAGCCTGGGTGCTATGAAACACAGAAACAGATGGTGCAGGCACTATCGGAGCTGTACACAAAGCCAGTTTGGGTTCAGCAGAGTTTGCCAGCCTGAGCTGTGCACTGACCCCCTCAGACCCGGGCCATCTCCACAAGCCACAGTGCTTTCTCTGCCCCAGGCTACCCAACTTCTCCACTTGTTAGCAAGACCCATTATCTTATGCGTGGCACTGGATGAGGCCCTTAGCTAACAGGCAAACCAGACTACCCACACAGAAAGAATGAAGAGCTCCCTTTCATGCTAGTAGGCAGACAATTACGTTAACTAAACAGTTAACCTGGACAGTACTCACTAAAACTTTAGGTGGCTTCCAGACAGCTGAAGAGGAATATCTTGGATTTTTGCTTTTTTCCTGAGCTTCCTCTTTTTAATAAATAATTCACTGCTTGGACCGTGTTCAGCAGAAATTAGTCTTTAATTAGAAGTTAACAAAATACATTCCTTATGCTGGCTGGCTGGCCTTCCCTAAACAGTCTCATTATCCTTCCTTGATGGAGTAAACAGCACAGCTATAATTTTCAGAAGCAATTTAATATTTTTGCTTTTACTACTAAAGGCGCCTTCATGTTCATTTCCTAGCTGGGAATCAATGCCTGCACCATAAAGACAATGCAGCTTTCCTGTAATAAGGTTACTTGCGCCTGTGATGAATTACTTTGGGTCTTAATGACTCTCAGCATGGGATTTCTTTTCCTCCTGCTTCACTGCTTGGAACATTTGAATTATTTTTTTTTCCCTTTCAACTGATGTCAAATATCTCTGCTTTGGATCTTAATTAAAGCACTTAATTGTGGAGCTGATTTAGTTCTGTGGTAAGGTGCGACAAGATACTGTTGGCCCGTTATTATTTCTCCTTTTTTGTTTTTTTCCTATCTTATGCCTTTTAAGAAAGAACTTTCTCATTGCAGACATTTAACTTGGGTTTTTTCTTACTAGGGGTGAGTTTCCTCTTTTTATCACATGTTCTTTTCAGTCATTCCAAATATATTGTCTGTAATCTACTATCTGGCATGCCTCAATCCTCTGTCCAAATCACTTCAAAAAGGATTCCAAGCAGAATATTCAGTTAGAATGACATGACTGAAAAAATAAAAATGAAAGTTTAATAATCTAGTTATAACCCATGGCTACCTGAGCTAGGTTATCTTCAGTTCTGCTCTCATGAGCCCAACTGTATGCAAACATTCGGACTACTAACTGTTCTTGATGTCACCTCTTCATTAGTGAAAACGGAAAAACAAAGAAGAAATAAGAGGAGGGAAAATAAAAAGCAAGATGTCTGATTGTTGATCTTGAAGAAGCTGTCCTATAGAAGCAGCACATCCAGTCAAAAGAAGTGACATTGACATGGGGAAGGGGACTTCACATTGATCAGTGTTTATGGGACAAGTGAGAGTTAATTCCTCACTTTTCACCATACTGGCTCCTTTAAATCAGCACAAATGAATCGCTCAATAGTCCCTGTCCTATCACATGACATGAGTCACTCCATGATTCTAGCTACGTGTAAGAATACAGGGGGCTGAAACACCGCTTGACAAAATCAAAACAAATGGACCCCATCTCATAAATTATTTCTTTTTTTTGTAATCAGCAGCCTCAGAAGATGCAGCACACAGACACCCTGACCTGCTTATCATATAGACAATAGCTGGGTGGTTATGATTATCTACCAGATTATACTCTGGCAAGAAATTGGAATGCAGAGCTGTACACCTACAGGGCTTCTGGCAACAGATTACAACAGGATCATCAGGGAGAATAAAAGAATGCAGAAATGGAAAAAGAGGACTTTCTCCTATGAGTAACTACATCTCTTACAAATATCCAGCTATCACTAGCAGCTATGAATATGATTATTCAAAACAAAAGCAGAAAGGTTCAACACAAACCAGAAACAAAATCCGTTCAACGTGTTGGTAGAGGACAGACCCAATCATAAAAATTAAATATGGGGGTAAGGGAGAATTCATTAAATTCCTGAGACAGGCGAGTCATCAAGTCTGTGCTATGCTTCTGAGGTTTCATGAACAAGGTGGAAAAAATCTCAGCTGAAATGAAGTATCAGCGGGGCCTCCCGCCAAATATAACAAACAGTGAAGGCAACAGTGGGAAAATCACTCCTCAACAACAGGATACGTGCAAAATGTCCAGGGCATGATACCAAAAAAGCTGTATGTGACCAGGAAAACCACAGGAAGTAAAACAATCCACCTTGCTAGAAGATGTTAAAATGTCAGCCCTGACAGAAAGTGAGGGAGTACAATTATCACTAAGGACTCAAGAAATCGCCTGACACCAGCTTTCCCACAGGACAAGCAAATTACCTAGCCTAGCTTGTTTCTGTAGTTTACTCGCACTGGTTGTTCATAGCAAACTGGTTAAAATGTTACTTAACGCATTGCAAGCATAAAGGGACACAACATGGACACGTATGCCAAGCCTGAAAAAGCCAATGGTGCTGCCACAATGTGTGGGATCACAGTGTAGAGCAATGAATGTGTAGCAGGTAGTAAGAAAGCACAAGTGTATGCCATAAACATTACCAACTCTCACTACTGTTCTGTATCATGTCAGCTCACACGGGCTTCCCAAGAGTTTACATCAAGGAGATAAAACCCAGCGCTGAAGAAGGATTTAGACAATTAGGCTATGGCAAGCAGAGGCTTCCTGGAAATCTTTGACTTTAGCACTACAATGGCAGAACATATTATACATGCTATGGCAGAACCAGTTCATAAGCTTAGGAACTTAATAGGATGCAAGTAATAGAACTTGCAACAAAATAAACTTCAAAACATTATTTTGCTGAGGTGGTAGTACTTTTTTTTTTAAAAAAAAAACCCCGAAACATCACCTTATTTAAATGCTGTATGATTTTTCCAGAGGTTTGTGTACATGGGCATAGAACAGCTACATCACTGCAGTGGGAGAGAGGAAATAAGAAAGAATTTGAAGGCTCTGGCACTCATGAAAGCAGTCATTTGGGATCAACTACATGTTTCTGCCAGAACATTATCCATGTTGCAGACAATATAGACATTTATACCACCAGATTCAACAGCCAGACACTGACTGGGGCAATCCACCAGCAGTTTCAGGCTGCAGCATGCAACAGTGTTCAGTGTGTATTTGTCTTCTTTTACTGTACAGATTTTGTCCATTTGGGTTTTTTAACCCAAAAAGTGTTATTTAGAAGAGGAGGGCAAAATGGTTTTAAAGAGCTCCTGCTGAATATGGGAAATAGTTTTGGCAGGGATAAGGGAAGAAGTACATTCTGAGCTCAGTTTCCGTAGCAACTTTAAGAAATCACAGCACAGACAAAAACTTGTTCAAAATGGTTCTAGTTTTGCCTCCCAGCAAGGTTTTGTGCTTTCCACATTACTGACACTCTGAAATCAGTCACGCCTTCAGAGATGAGCCTTAACATTAAAGATCTAGGCTACTTCTATTTCTTCTAAAATACAGGATTTCAAATATACATTTGACTTTTCTGGCTCTAATTCTGTTCTTGGCATCTTTTTCCACATTGCTGCAGAGCACGCGAAGCTCTCAGACAGCCTGAGTGGCAAAATACCTCTGATTTCTCTAATCCTGGCATTCAGAGGGGAGAGGTCACACTGTAATGATAAAAACACACTGACAAGTAGGAAGCCAGCTATGCTAGAATTAAATTAGAATTCATGCTCATGCTCTCTGGAATGAACTGACGGCTTCGCTTCTCCTTCATTAGCAGAAAGAGGCTGAGAAGGGAATATAAGTATGCAAAGGTATAATTTAAACAGCAAATCTGAAGAGGAAGGAATGTGATAAACACAAGTAACCATTGTAAAAGGTGACTATACAGAAAACACCAGCGTACAGTCTTTTCACTTTCATACATGTCCCTTCAGGAAAACAAGATAAAAATTAGATGTTCAAAGAATTTACAGTTACAGAAAAAAAATGCCTCTTGGAGTAGTCACTCTAAACATGCACCACACAACAGCAAAAGTATTCCAGCATTAGCTTTCAAATTTTACACTGCCTGCACCTAAGGGAAACATGGAAAAATAACAGTAGACTTGTTGCTGTCTAAACCAGCTACTTAGAAACCAAAACATATAGCAAGGGATGTCTAGGGAACATAGCCACGCACAATATTTACACGTCATCTATCTAATGAGAACTTATCCAGAAGGAAAAGGACACATTTTTAGATTATATTTTACTGTGAACTTCGCGCATCTCTGATCCCTTTCAGTGTATGACAGGCTGTTTGCTGGGAATACAGAAGGTTGTTTTCAAATGGAGAAAAATGAATTTGCACACAGATCTGAACATAAAATGGTGAAGCAACAAAGAACATACCCTGAAGAAGTTCTTCAGAGTCTATTAAGAAGCCAACCAACCTGGCCTCTTCAGAACCTTCTCCTTGATCTCTACAGGGAACTGAGATGTCTGCTGGCAAATACCTCTAAAGGCCATGCTGCCAAGTCTCACAGTTGGGAGCTGGGGGGTTCCAACATGGCCATTAGAATTTGACCCCAAACTTGCTAAGTGCTGCACCAAAGGCCATCAGCTGCCTGACTGGCACAGGGGTCACAGGGACTTCTCATTTTGGGAAGAGAAGAATAAAACTAAAAATGCCATCTGCCACAAGGCTTTTGAGGAAACAGCCTCTCTGATGTGCAAACCAGAACTAAAAGGACAGCCCTTGTATGTCCTTCTGCTGTTGTAGTTGTTCACTAAGAGGACAAATCTCTCTCGTGAAAGGAACAGGGAGAGCTTGGTAAGGTGATATCAGTATATTCCCATCTGTCACTAGTTTTCAACACCAGTAGTCTAGGCTAACTAAAGGGATGAGCTACCTAATAAGGATATTTACATACGCTTTTCAGGTATGAGTACACATCATTTCCCACTGGGAGGATGGCTGCTTCCTTCAGAAATGTCATGGATGCAGCAAATTGAAACCTCTCGAGTAAGAGTAAACAGCCCTGTTGCTCTCTCTCTATATAGATATATACACACACATAGATACATACATGTGCTATATACACGCTATATATGTTTTTGTAACATATATATGTTGCTTTGTTGTTGAATAACTACAGTTGCTTTAGCTCTATAGTACTTCTTGGACAATAGACAGGATCATTATCTGTGTTTCACAGGCAAGGAGATATAGCTAAGCCTCTGCCCAAGGTCACGCGCAAAGTCTGTGGCAAGGCTGAGAACCTAACTCTGGGTACAAAAATATTTTTTCCCTGTTGAGGGAGAACCAGAACATTCATTTTTCTACCTCTTAGTGAAGAATAGGTGTTCCACTGATGTAGAGTTGATAGACCTATCTGTGAGAGGAATTACAGTACGATTCAGATCCAGGCCAGGACAAATCATGTCCTGTCTACAGTTGTCACGGTAACAGCAGCCTTAAGCATTCTAGCTACAGAGGAGCTCAGGTAATACCAAATTTTTTCCTTTCCTTCAGGAAGTACTTCTTGGCTGGTTTATGGTCACCCTGTGATATAATCACTGATCCTGCTCTGAAGACATTAAGTATGTTCAACTTGCCAAAGAACGGCAGCACTGTTGGAAAATAATTCACAGAACCTATAGTATAGCTCAAATATCCTACATGCTGAAGCCAAGCGTTACATGTATATTTGAGCAGCAACACAAGGGATCGCATTTCTTGGTAGGAAAGCCTCTAGTCCCTTTCCATGTATGCAGTGCCAAGGAAGGATCACAAAGCTGACAGAAAAGTTTCAAGGCTATTCCCCCTGCAGTTAGGGAAGAGAGACAGCTTTCTTCAGAGTATCATTTGGAGGTGAAGGCAGGCACTGAAGAAACGGAGAAGTGAAAGAAAGGGTAGAGTAGCCATGCCTCACAGTAAAAATATAGATCTAGTACCGTTACCAAATCTCTCAGGTCTTTGAAACAGGAAACTACTACCTTGATGTCTTTCAAAGCTTTATTCACCTAAAAGACGTGGGACAATTTGCTAGAGGAAGAGACCTTCAGTAAGGGTGAGGTTGCAATATGGTAGAAGGGCCACATTACTAGGTGGTGACTAAGGCACATATTCTAGCCTCAAAGGATTTCCTTGAGCCTGGATCTTGGAGTGGAGAGACCTCTCCTTAGTCCTAGTGCTGCCCTGTGGTCCATTTCTTATCCCATGACCAGGCACACTCCTCAGCAGAAGGCAGAACAAACAGCAGCTATCACAGAGCTGCTCTACAGCACTGCTACTGACCTTGCAGCAGGATAAAACAAGACCAGGGCTGAATGTGGGATGATGATGCTTATGCACAGCATCTGGCTCATCCCAACCACATGGAGTATGAGAGAGGTCTACACCACTGATAGGACAGTTCATAGGAAAAAGGTTTTTATTCATAAGCTACCTCATCTCTCATTCCCCAACACCCACACAGTGAGACAGGACTGTGATACTCCTGCAGAGCAGCAGTGGTGTTCAAGGCCTGTTACTCTCCAAAAGTGAGTATATTTTCTTCATTTGTTTTCTTGGTTTTGTTTTTGTTTCTTTTTAAACTAACTGCATTTCTTTCAGCACAGGCACAGAAAATCCATTTCACTTCTGTTTATACTTACTGTAAACACAGGGTCAGTCCTCTGTGCTTTAGGATCTGGATTGTCACACAGTTCGGGGAGACGCCTGCATGTTTTGTTTATTTTAAAATGAGAATGGAGGGGGGGGCTCTGCTATCAGGCTTAATATTTTTTACAGCTTGTTTATACAAGATGTTAACGATGGGTGAGATTTAAGCTGACAATGTCTCCTTAAGTTAAGGCTAGTTAATTCTACAGTCTAATAAACTTCAACATTCCTATAAATACATGAACTTCTCCTTCATGCTAGGACTAGCTTGACTTTGCCAGTCTTTGAGAGAAGGTCACCAGGTCCCTTTGCAAAGCTGATACAGGAACGGAGAGCCATCCAAAAGCTGGACCACACTATGAAGGGGATCTCATTAATATGATCAAAAGGAGTTGCTTTCCAGCTAGCATCAGTATGAATGTCTCCTCCTCTCTTGCCAATGCGATGGCAGTAATACTAGTAATATCATTATTTAAATGGAGATAGTTCAGCAGGTGAACAGGGAAACCACGCTAAAAAAAAAGTGCCTTAAACGCTAGCGAGAGTATGATTGATTAGGCACACTGAGTTACTAAGATACAGCTGCTATTTAAATATGCCTGAAGAGAAACTTTCTGTGAAGTACCTTTATGCTGCTTTAATGTTAACAGACTCTTCTGGTTAACTGCCATTATCACTAGCAATGGCATTACTGCATCCATCCTTCATCCATGCACATTTCGCAGAGGAAGAAACTGAGACGGATGGGTCATGCAAGGCCAGCATCAGCAATGTAAACAACCTAAGCACCTCATGTCCTCACTGTGTTCTCCATCTACCTGGCATGCTCCCTGCCTCAGGTAAGAGCAAAGAGGGGCCTGAATCACCTACAGGGCACATTGCCTTGCTTTGCATCCAGTCACGCAGAGCAGAACGGCCACCACTGCCTGTTATTTCTTGCCAGGTATTGAGATGCTATCCTTGGTCATGTGGGATAAACCATTCAGGTGATGGTGCCCTTTGGCTGAGTCCTAATGTTTTTGCACTCAAACCTGTCATTCCAGTCTAAATGTTATGTGCAGCTGCCTACTTCAGAATGAGTGGTCTGTTTTAACTTTCCAAAAATAAGTATTCACATCCTTTAAAAACATCCAAGCTATTTGCACTGCCAAGGTCTTTCCCTGTCTTCTTGACATCTCTTCCTGCATTGGGATGTAGGATGAAACTCTCTGCTCCTTAGAAAGGTCTGGAAAGAGCCAGAATACAAGGAGAGGAAGAGGAGTTGCTTTTTGCTGCTTTAAAGACTGTGTCCCCCCAAGCTGCCTTTAATTTGTCCTCAGATCTGTCCTTGCTCGTTGCTTCCACTCCCCTCTGGCTTTAGCAGAGCTCTGCTGGAGAGCTTCCAGTCATTTACAGGAATGAAAAGTTTAAAAATAAATAGGAGCTTTGATCAAGCAAGAAGTTCAGCTAGGAAGGAAAAAGGGAAACACAAGCACTGACAACTCAGGCGGAAAGGAAGGCAAAAGCAGTCTCATTATGAGTTGACAGACATTTCTACGCCTGTTTGCAAAGCCAAAACCCTCCCTGCTCTCATTCTTCTTCAAAATGCTCTGCATTAGCAGTGAAAAATATATTTTGTTTTCACCTCTGGCTTTTCTCCATGTGCCAGCATTCTTTGCTTTTTCAAATACAAAACATTATTTTGCAGGAGGTTTCAACGGCACTAAACTCTGTGTGTACGTGTGCACACGTGCGTGGATACACACATGCTCATACAGCCATCCGTTCTTCAATTTCTGTTTATTCATAGCCAGTTCTCTCTCCCTCTCCTCCGTATATTTCTGTCTTAGTTTGTGACACCAACGCCAGCTGCAGCTAATCGACAGATCTCTTTTACAATAGAAAACTAGCAAAGAGGTAACAAAGTCGACATGAGTGAGAACCACAGAATGGTAGGGGTTGGGAGGGACCTCTGTGGGTCATCTAGTTCAACTCCCCTGCCAAAGCAGGTCACCTACAGCAGGCTGCACAGGACTGCGTCCAGATGGGTTTTTAATTTCTCCAGAGAAGGAGACTCCACAACCTCGCTGGGCAGCCTGTTCCAGTGCTCCGTCACCCTCAGAGGGAAGAAGTTCTTCCTCATGTTCAGACGGAACTTCCTGTGCTTCAATTTGTGCCCATTGCCCCTTGTCCTGTCGCT